>Ga0208598_1000004_pt1 | contig 116884 bp, 116 predicted proteins | sample LakMenEpi22Jun12_FD_150726 | JGI IMG/M metagenome (GOLD analysis project Ga0208598, IMG submission 150726) | Freshwater microbial communities from Lake Mendota, WI - 22JUN2012 deep hole epilimnion (SPAdes) | ecosystem: Environmental > Aquatic > Freshwater > Lake > Epilimnion/Euphotic zone ... | reverse complement strand
TCCCTTCTAAAACAGCTATTTTGTCGTGAGAATAATCCAACTCATTAAATTGACGAGTATGTTTTTAAAAAACTCATTTAAAAAAGAAGATCTCTTCTGGTACATCATGGTGTGGAATATGTTTATTATATCCCTTCCTAATGCAATTCAGGACAAGCGAATTGGATATTGGATTACGCGTGGAAACTTACTTCTTATGGCTTGTATCTTAATTTATGTGATAGTTTATCATAGGCGCAGAAATCTAAAAATGAGGAAAATACCAATAGTGTCTCTTTTATTTGTGCTTGGGCTTCTTTTATTTGTCTTTTGGGCAAGTGGTACGCTCGGCAGAATGTTTGCTTCTCACTGATTTGCTTCACTTCGAAAACAGCCATTTGGACATGAAGTAGTTAAATCCACTAACACGGATCTGCTGCTCCCCGGTTTTAAAGTCCTTATTGCCATTTTCTTGGGAGTGCCTGCATTTGTGTGCATGACCATTTACCTTATCTACAAGCGTATATGAAGTCAAGCCTTTCGACCCTGTCAGGAGATCAAAGCACCTTACCGCTCGCGACTATTCAAGAAGATCATCACGTACTGAATAAGCGTTACCACGGCAGCGAGTGCGGCGACCACATACGTGGTAGCGGCCCACTTAAGCGCATCTTTGGCCATGGGGTACTCTTCTGAGTTGGTAATGTTGGTACGATCGAGCCAGGCCAATGCACGCTTGCTGGCATCGAACTCAACTGGCAAGGTTACCAGACTAAACAGTACGGTCACCGACATTACGATGATACCGATTAGTAACACGGTAGCATTATTGGTAGTGGCCAGCAGAATAACCCCGGCCATGAGGATCCAGTTAACGATATTGGAACTGAATTGAACTAAGGGCACCATGCGGCTTCTGAAGACAAGCGGGCCATAAGCGGTAGCATGCTGCACAGCGTGTCCGCATTCGTGTGCAGCCACGGCTGCGGCCGAAACACTGGTACCATGGTATACGTCGGGGCTCAGGTTAACGGTTTTATTGAGCGGATTATAGTGATCGGACAAAAACCCCTCTACCGAGGTCACACTCACGTCGTAAATACCGTTCTCGCGCAGCATTTTTTCAGCTATCTCCTTGCCGGACAGGCCGTTAGAGAGTGGCTGCTTGCTGTAACGGGTGAACTTACCCTTTAAGATAGAAGATACCAGAAAGCTGATTCCCAGAAATAAGAGGGAAATAAGCATGATTTCGTTCGTCATGGATTAAAATGGATTGATTTAATACCCAATATTACAACAAATTTATAGCCAGTCTGATGAGCCCATTTTTTCAAGTCTTTTTGTCAGACAAGAAGGGGAAAATTACTTGCGTCAAGGTGGGGTTACCTTTTTAGAGGGTCTCGCTGAAAATATATAATATAATCATAATCAACTAATTACAAATTAAAATAACCTCCTTTGGCAGTCCCTGGCAGCCAAAAACTTTAACAGAAAAGTTATGCACAAACGGCAAATTTAATTTTTAATATCCCCCCCTCCTCGCTAATTTAGCAATAGAATTTAATGGGTTAGTAAGTAAAGGGTCAGTCGAAAGATTGGCCCTTTGCATTTTATAGAGATGAGTAAGACTAAGAGCAGTTTTTTTTGCCAACAATGCGGGCACGAGAGTGTCAAATGGATCGGTCAATGCCCCGGATGCGGTGCCTGGAACAGCTTTGTAGAAGAGCTGGTGCAAAAGGACAAATCAAAAGATTTTATTGATTGGAAAGAATTGGGTGGCGATAAAAGAGCCGGTCGCACCACTACGCTCGATGCGGTCAAAAGCAGTGAGGAAAAAAGGATCATTACTTCCGACACTGAACTAAATCGGGTGCTGGGCGGTGGCATCGTACCCGGCAGTTTGGTGCTGGTGGCCGGCGAACCCGGCATCGGCAAATCAACCTTGTTTTTGCAAAATGGGTTGGGGCTAAAGGATACGATCGTACTCTACATCAGTGGAGAGGAAAGTGAGCAGCAGATCAAGATGCGCGCCGATAGGCTGCAAACAAAGAACTCGCAATTTTATTTGCTGACCGAGACCAACACGCAGATCATCTTTCAAGAAATAAAAAAGCTGAAACCGCAGCTGCTGATCGTCGATTCGATACAGACGCTGCAAACGCCGCATATCGACGCGTCGCCCGGTTCGATCTCTCAGATCAGGGAATGCGCCGCCGAGTTTCAGCGGTTTGCCAAAGAGACCAATACACCTGTATTCCTGATCGGACACATTACAAAAGAAGGGCAGATCGCCGGACCCAAGATGCTCGAACATATGGTCGACACGGTCTTACAGTTCGAAGGCGATCGTCATTATACCTACCGCATCTTGCGTACGCTTAAGAATCGTTTTGGCAGCACAGCCGAGTTAGGGATCTATGAGATGAACGACACGGGCATGAGAGCGGTGCTGAATCCAAGCGAACTCCTGCTGACGCAAAAAGACGAACAATTGAGTGGAATTGCCATTGCAGCCACCATGGAAGGGATGCGACCTTTACTGATAGAGGTACAGGCGCTGGTTACTCCTTCTGTTTATGGAACACCGCAACGCACCGTAAGTGGTTTCGATCTGCGAAGGTTACAACTGCTACTGGCCGTGTTGGAAAAAAGAGGAGGGTTTCAGTTCGGCACCAAGGACGTGTTTTTGAATATTGCGGGTGGTTTAAAAGTAGAAGACCCATCGATCGATCTGGCGGTACTGTGCGCACTGCTTTCTTCTTACGAAGACGTGGCCTTGTCACCGCGACTTTGTTTTACGGGCGAGGTAGGACTGAGCGGCGAGGTACGAGCCGTGAACCGCATCGACCAGCGTATTGCAGAGGCGGCCAAGCTGGGATTCGAAAAAATTATCGTGTCTCGTTATAATCAAAAGGAGGGTGGCTCCAAGAAAAATCAAAAAGACCGTGGCATAGAAGTAGTGACCATGGCCAGAGTAGAAGACGTCTACCGTTATTTGTTTTAGGCCCTTGAAAGTTTCTCTGATAGTATGCATTCCATCTCAGCGCTTGGTCAGGCGATCGGGCAACTATTCTATCCACACACCTGCGCAGGATGCGGCTCAGATAAGCTCAAACAAGATTCTTCGATCTGCTGGTATTGTCTGAGCGAGTTACCAGCCACAGGGTTTGTCGATATAATGGATAACCCCGCCGAGAGATTACTCTGGGGGCGCATGCCCTTTTTCGCAGCACATGCCGGATTCTATTTGAACAGAGATTCGCTGATGCAACAACTCCTGTATCATTTTAAATACAAACACCAACAAGCCCTCGCAACACAATTGGGATCCCTGCTGGGTGAACAGCTGAAAAACAGCAGTAGGTGGAATATAGAAGCACTGGTCCCGGTTCCGCTGCATCCCAAAAAAATAAGACAACGGGGCTATAACCAGGCAGCCGTTATTTGCAAGGGGATGGCACAGCAATTGGATCTGCCGGTAATCGAAGGCGTGCTGCTTAGAAAGAGTATGAACGTAAGCCAGACCCGACTAGGCCGCACAGCAAGATGGGAGAATAGCCGCACCCAATACGGCATCGACCACCCGCACCGGCTCCGTAATAAAAGAGTCTTGCTGGTAGACGACGTATTGACAACGGGCGCCACGCTGGAATCATGCGGGTCACTGCTGGCAGCGATTCCCGGTGTTGAGGTCAGCGTAGCCACTTTGTGCATCTCCGCACTATAAGGCTCATTATGAGCTCAGTTACGACCTTTGAGAACAAGCATAACTTTTTTATCGCTGAGTTGTTATTGTAACAGAAATCTATCATCATGAAACTTATCATCACCTTTCTTATGAGTCTGCTTACCTTATCGGCCGGATCGATCTATGATTTTACCGTACCTGGTCTCGAAGGAAAAGACATCCGCTTTGCTGATTTCAAGGGCAAAAAGATCTTGATCGTAAATACCGCTTCTCGCTGTGGGTTGACCCCTCAGTACGAAGGGCTCGAGCAACTTTATAAGACCTATGGCAAAAAGTTGGTGATCGTGGGCTTTCCGGCCAACAATTTTATGGGACAAGAGCCCGGCAGCAACGAAGAGATCAGCGATTTCTGCAAACGCAACTACGGTGTGAGCTTTCCGATGGCCGAGAAGATCTCGGTCAAAGGGAACGACACCCATCCCCTGTATAAATATTTAAAAGAGCAGGCCAAGGCCAAGGACTTCAATGACCCTGTCAGTTGGAACTTTGGAAAATTTCTGCTCGATGAAAAAGGAGAGCTGATCGCTACCTTTTCGCCCCGCACCGAGCCCATGAGCAAGGATATCATTAAGTGGCTCGAGTAAAGCGCTTGGTTCGCAATTCGTTTTTTCTTGCAGATGAAGTACATTCGCCCTGATGCAGTATCATCAGGTAATAGGACAAGAAAGTTTGCAGGCACAGCTCAGTGAGCTGGTACAACAAAACAGACTCAGCCATGCGCTGTTGCTGCTATCGAAAGAAGGCAGTGGCGCCTTGCCGCTGGCCATTTCGTTCGCACAATACCTGGTTTGTGAAACGGTAGCGAGCAAAGGGGGCAACACTCCTTGTGGTACGTGCCCAGCCTGTCACAAAGCGACCCAGCTCATTCATCCTGACATACATTTTTCTTATCCTACCGTTACCAAGAAAACCGGAGAAAAACCGATCGCGACCGACTTTATTGCAGAATGGCGATCCTTTATACAGCTGAATCCGTACGGTAATCTCTTTGACTGGATCGAAATGATCAAATCGAAAGAGAACAGCCAGGGAAAGATCACATCAGAAGAGTGCAACGACATTATTCGAAAACTAAGCCTGAAAAGTTTCGAGAGCCCGTGGAAGATCCTGATCATGTGGCTTCCGGAATTGATGGGTAACGAGGGTAATAAATTGCTAAAGTTGATCGAAGAGCCTCCTGTCAACACCTTGCTGATGCTGGTCAGCGAAAATGAATCTCAATTACTCCCGACCATTGTCAGCCGCTGCCAACTGATAAAAGTACCCGCGCTGCAGACGGCCACCATCGAAAAAGCCCTGATAGAAAGAAATAACACTCCGGCTGCGCTGGCCGCACAACTTGCCCCGCTCAGCGAAGGCAATTACAGAGAAGCGCTGCAACTGGTTCAGCATGCAGAAGAGGACTGGCAACTGCTGGTACGCGATTGGCTCAATGCTATTCTAAAAACGGGTCCGGTAGCCCAAACAAAATGGGTCGAAGAGATCAGTAGTCTGGGAAGAGAAAAACAAAAACAATTCGTTCGCTATTTTATCCATTTGCTAGAACAAGCACTGCATCTGCGCATTAGAGGCAGCGAACACCTGATCAGCGAAAAAGAAAGAGACTTTGCAGAACGACTCAATAAGATTGCGGGCATCGAACAACAAGAGGCAATGGTGGGTGAGTTAGACCAGGCGCACTACCAGATCGAACGCAACGCCAATGCCAAGATCTTGTTTCATGCGCTCACCATCAGGCTTTACCACATCATTCAAGACAAAGTCGTATTTTCGCTTACATGAGTTGTTCGGGCTGTGGCACTGCAACTGGCAGTAAACCAAATGGATGTAAAAGCAACGGCGGATGTAGTTCCGGCGGATGCAATCGCATGAATGCCCACGATTGGTTAAAAAATCTTCCAATTGCCGACACCGAGTCACAATGCCGCGTTATAGAGGTGAGCTTTAGCCAGGGAACCCGAAAAGATTTTTTCAATAACCCCACTTTGCAAATCTTAGAAAAAGGAGACCTGATCGCCGTTGAGGGCGTGAGTGGTTTTGATGTGGGAGAGGTTTCGTTGACCGGAGAGATCGTACGACTACAGCTAAAGAAAAGAGGTGTAAAAGAAGACCATCCCGAAATGAAAAAAGTATTGCGCCGGGCAACCGAACGCGATATTGAACAATGGAAACAAAATAAGAGCCGCGAACCCGAAGCGGTCATTCGCAGCCGGGCCATTGCCAAGCAACTAAAGCTCGATATGAAGATCAGCCAGGTCGAGATGCAAGCCGATGGCAGAAAAGCAACTTTCTTTTATATAGCAGACGGAAGGGTCGACTTCAGAGAATTGATCAAAGTTTATGCGAACGAGTTTAAGGTAAAGGTAGAGATGCGCCAGATCGGTGCCCGCCAAGAAGCAGGTAAGGTGGGCGGCATTGGCAGTTGCGGCAGAGAACTTTGCTGTAGCACCTGGCTCACCGACTTCAAATCGGTCAATACGGCCGCGGCGCGCTACCAGAACTTATCGATCAATCAGACTAAACTGAGCGGTCAGTGCGGACGACTAAAATGTTGTCTGAACTATGAGCTCGATACCTACCTCGATGCACTGCAACATTTTCCGGACAACTGCGATGTGTTGCAGGTTGCCAAGGGAAATGCCTTCTTAATCAAAAAAGATATTTTTAAGAATCTGATGTGGTACACCTTGCCCGACAGCAATAAACAGTATCCACTTTCGATCGATCGGGTCAAGAAGATCAAAGAACTCAATAAACAAGGTATTCGCCCCGAAGAACTAGAGCCTGTCGAGGTCGTTTCTTCTAAACCTAAAGAGGAAGAACCTGAGTTCGTTGAACTGGTAGGGCAGATCAGTCTTAAATCGCTCGATAGGGCCGCGCAGAAAAAAAGAAGACAGCAACAGGGCAATCGCCCCGATCAACCTCGCCGCGATGGAAGACCTCCACAAGGACGACCCGCACAAGGAAGACCCCAGCAAGGAGGTTCACCACAAGGAGGCGCTCCGCAGGGAGGAAATACTCCCAGAGGCGGAGGTCCGTCTCGCCCACAAAACCGCGGGCCCAGACCACCCCGTGGACCCAGACCACCTCAACAGGGATCTGGTAACTAAACTTTATTGATCTCCCCCAATGGCGCTGTAGAGCGCATCCTGAATCTTTCCTCTTACCTGCAGTTGCGACAACTTAGCATTATCGCGCGTGGGATATACGCGATTCGACAAAAACACATACACGAGATCGCGCTGCGGATCGACCCATACACAGGTTCCGGTAAATCCGGTATGACCAAATGTAGAAGCAGATGCGAATAAAGAAGGATAAGGATCCCTTCTCATAACATTGTCGGTTTCGGGCTTATCGAAGCCCAGACCGCGTCGGCTGCCGCCCCGTTGATAGTCCGTAAAGAGCCGGATAGTCTCGGGCTGCAAATAACGACGTCCCTGGTAGACCCCTTTATCGAGTAGCATCTGATAGAGTATCGCCAGATCGTAGGCATTAGAAAATAAACCTGCATGACCGGCTATTCCTCCCATGAGCGCTGCTCCCTCATCGTGCACATCACCGCGCGTTGTTTGACGGCGAAAGTGTTTCTCGGTCTCTGTGGGCACCAGTCGATCTACCGTAAATCGGTCACGTGGTTTGAACCCGGTAGCGTACATCCCCATAGGACGGTAAAAATGATCTTGACAATACGACTCGAGTGATTGTCCCGACAATTGTTCTACGATGGATCCCAGAAAAATAAAATCATTATCGCTGTATACATAATTACCGCTCGGGCCTAACGGGCTTTGTAAGATGCGCTGGCGGATCGTGTCTTGCCAATTGTTGCGAACATATAGGTTCTCTGCAACGCGAACGCTGAAACCCGGGCGAGATACGGCAGAAAAAATACTGGTATCGGGCGCTCCCGAAGCAGTGATGGTCTCTTTGTAAAAAGGAATGAATGGGACCAATCCGGCCTGGTGCAAGAGAATATCACGCAGAACCAGATCTTGTTTGTTGGAGCCGCGCACCCAGGGAAGATAGTCTCCCAAACGACCTTCCAACTTTATCTTTCCTTCTTCGTAGAGTTTCATGATGGCCACCGTGGTAGCAGAGATCTTGGTAACGGATGCCAGATCGAAAATACTCTCGGGCATCACCGGCCTTATTTGTTCGTAGTCGTAATGACCAAATGCCTTGTGGTAGAGAATTTCTCCTTTATGCACGGCCATGACCACACAACCCGGAAATGCTTTTTGCGCAATGGCAGTGTTGATGGTCGCCTCTACCTTGCGAAAGGCTGCGGTCTTTCTGTTTGCGGAAACCGGAACAAACTTTTCTTGAATACCTGCTCCAAAGGGATACGAACAAACCGAGACAGGCAAGATCCCTTTTGCAGCGAACTCTCCCATCAGCCACTGGGCAGCGACCGATTGGGTAATGTCATCATCTTGATAGGCAGCGACCAACAAGCGAGCATCACACAGATGCTTTACGGCCTGCACATTACCAAATACAAAACTGATGGTAGAATCACCACTGAGGGCCTTATGTACTGAAAGGGCAGTAGAGCCGATGCCAAAATTATTCATGGGCTTATTGGCAAAACCCTGCAAGCCTACTATAAAAAGATCATATCGGCCACTGGTCTTAAGAGACTGCACCAGACTATCCACGTTGGTAGTGCTGTCTTGATGAGAGATCTGATACGCATCGGCCCCTAATTGCTCTTGCAGTTGTTTTGCAAAGACACCGGGCGAAGTGCCCCCCAATTGTACATAGGCAATACGGCGATCGCCTTTATGCAAGGGTACGTCGAAAGAAGAAGAACGGTTGCCAAGAATGGTTAAGCTTTTACGAGCCACTTCTTCGCGAATTGCATCGGTAGCGACATTGAGATCGGCGACCAGTCTTGTGGTGTCGATGAACTGTGTGCGGTGCAGTCCCAAATTATATTTTTCTTGCAATACCTTTTTGACCTTGCTGTCGAGATCGCTTTGCTGCAAACGACCATCGAGTACGGCAGCTTTGATGGCTGCAATGGATTCTCCTACATTGGCGGGCAAACAAAGCATGTCGTTTCCGGCAATGATGGCTTCGACCGAGATAGTTCCGCCGGGAAAGTACTTGGCGACCCCTTTCATTTCGAGCGCATCGGTAAAGGTGAGTCCGTTATACTGTAGCTTGTTGCGAAGTAGTTCCGTTACGTTGTTGCGCGAAATAGAGGTGGCTCGTTGTGCGGCTGTATCAATGGCGGGTATGGCCAGATGCGCGATCATCACGCTGCCTACTCCGGCCGCAAAAATGGCCCTGAACGGAACCAGCTCCATCGAGTCGAGCTGCGTCATCGACTTATTGATCACCGGCAGGTCGTAATGAGAATCTACCGCAACATCGCCATGGCCGGGAAAATGTTTGGCACAAGCCATGATGCCGGCATCCTGCATGCCTTTCATATACGCTATACCCATGCGGCTTACCTTATTACGGTCTTCGCCAAAAGAGCGAAAACCGATCACAGGATTATCGGGATTGTTATTGATGTCTACCACCGGAGCGTAGTTAACGTGTACCCCGATGCGCTTGCATTGCTCTCCTACCGCTACTCCCATCCGGTACACAAGACCCTCGTCTTGCAATGCACCAAGAGTAAGTTGGTAAGGAAATCGGGTAACACTGTCCAGACGCATGCCCAACCCCCATTCGCCATCGATAGTGACCATCAGGGGGGTACGCGCTATTTGCTGATAGCGATTGGTGAGTAGTGCCTGGCGAACAGGCCCTCCCTGAAAAAAACAAAGGGCGCCAACATTATAATCGATGATATCGCGTTCTACTTTAGCAATGTGCTCGGGGCCCAGGTTGGAATGTGCCCGGATCACCATCAACTGCGCAATGCGCTGGTCTTCGGTCAGGCTTGCGAACACGCTGTCGACCCAACGGGCCCGGGCCTTAGTGGCATTAGACTGGGCCTTAACCGACTGAACAGACAAAAAACCCAACAAGGCAATGGTCAATATGGCTCTCATGAAAAGATGTTTAATAACAAGAAAAATAAAAATACTCTTTTTACCGTAATCGCTTGCCGCAAAACGCCCAATTCGTGTAAGACAAAAAAGCATATTGACGCCCCCTGTAGAACGGTGGCAAAGCCGTATTTTTGAAGGCTCAATCAGAGAGTCCCTTGATTACCGTTTTACCCGACCATATTGCCAATCAGATCGCCGCCGGAGAGGTCATTCAGCGACCTGCCAGCGCAGTAAAGGAGTTGCTGGAAAATGCGGTCGACGCATCGGCCACCTCCATTCAACTTATCATCAATGATGCAGGCAAGTCGCTGGTGCAGGTAGTGGACAATGGCAAGGGGATGAACGAAGCAGACGCGAAACTTTGTTTCGGAAGGCACGCCACTTCCAAGATCAGCCGCATAGAAGACCTGTTTTGTATACAAACCATGGGGTTTCGCGGAGAGGCACTGGCCTCGGTAGCTGCCGTTGCGCAAGTTGAATTGCGCACCCGCACCGCAGAGAGCGAAACAGGATACTATATTGAGGTCGAGAACAGCCAACTTGTAAAAGCAGAGCCGATCGCCGCTCCGCAAGGCACCAGTGTGGCCATGAAGAATTTGTTCTTTAATGTGCCGGCCCGTCGCAATTTTCTAAAGAGCAACGCAGCCGAAATGCGTCATATCATCGATGAGTTTACGCGGGTGGCGCTGGCCTTTCCTGCCATTGCGTTTAGTCTGCATGCCAATAACCAGCAACTCTTTCAACTAGAGAGCGGTACACTAAAGCAACGGATCGTACAATTGATGGGGGCCTCCTACGAATCAAAACTGGTCACCGTTAAAGAAGAAACCGATTATTTGAATATTCGCGGCTTTGTAGGCAAACCCGACGCAGCGCGCAAAACAAGAGGAGAGCAATACTTTTTTGTCAATAACCGCTTTATCAGAAGCGGGTATCTGCACCATGCGGTAATGAGTGCCTTTCAAGGAATGTTGGCCCCCGATCATTTTCCACTTTATGTACTCTTTATTGATCTTGATCCGCAACAGATCGACATCAACGTTCATCCTACCAAGCAAGAAATAAAATTCGAAGACGAAAAGATCGTTTATGCGTTTGTGCAAGCTGCGGTAAAGCACGCATTGGCGCAATTCAGCATTACCCCCACTCTCGATTTCGAACTGGATGCCTCCATCCAGCAACTATCATCCATACAACAGCCCTTTACCGAAGAAAACAAGACGAGAGCAGCGGACAGCTCCCTGTTTAGAAGCTTTACGCAAAAAAACCAGGCGCATCTGATTCAGCCCACAGGTTTTAGACCCTACCCCACCGACTGGACTGCCTCCGAACCCGAACCTACACCGGCTGCCCCGCTGTTACAGCATGCATTCGAAGAAGAGGCGATCGTCGTAATGGGATTACACAACAGCCATATCGTCTACCAAACCTCCGAAGGATTTTGGTTGATCGACCAACAAGGGGCACACGAGCGGATCTTATACGAACAATTACAACAAAGCAGCACAGAAAAACCGATCGCTGCGCAGCGAACGATGTTCCCGATCACCCTTTCGCTGCCACCGGCCGATGCAGCCTTGTTAACGGAGCTTTGTCCTTCGCTGGTCGCTTTGGGCTTTTTGCTTGAGGCCGGTAGTTCGGGTGAATTCACTATTCAGGCCACCCCTGCTGCTATTCAATCCGGAAAAGAAAAAAGTATCATCGAGTCGCTATTGGAAGAATACAAACACTACAATGCGGATGCAGGATACTCCATGCGAGAGAAACTGATCCGCTCGCTGGTCAAGCATCGCCGTATCAAAGCCGGCACGACGCTCAGTGAGAAAGAGATGCGGCAACTGGTTATGGATCTGCTTGCTTGCAAGCAACCGGGGCAAACACCCGATGGTAAGCCGACCTACCTTGCCTTCAGCAATAGTTATTTATCCTCGATATTTGGTAAATGACCGATGGGACCCATCCATCAATAGCGAGAGCGTAGCTCCACTAAGAATTTCTCGATCTGACGACGAATGGCCGAAGCGGTAGTTTGATGATTGTTGACCATCACTGAAAAAGCCAACCACTTTCCTTTTTTTGTTTGCAAAAAACCACTGAGTGACACCACGCCACTCAACGTACCTGTTTTTGCATAGATGGAGGCGCTGTCCGAAACATAGTATCCGCTAAGCGTTCCCTCATTACCGCTTGGAAATATAGTGCGAATGCGCTCCCAACCAAACTCCCGTTGCATGCGATAGAGGATCGTGACCATATCTTGCGGGGTAAAAAGATTATAACGACTCAGTCCCGACCCATCTACCCAACGGGGAGGCTGTGGTAAACCAGCCAGGTCAGAGGCCAGCATCGTATCGATCAGGGCTCGGTCGCTCATGTATCCCAATAAGCGTTGACTGACCATTAGCAAGCTTTGCTCTGCAAAAAAATTATCGCTGCGGTGCATCAATGGGCGAAGCAACGAATCGGTAGGCTGCGAGAGCAACAATTGCCCTTTAATGGGCTCACTGCGTAAGCTAACCGATGCGGTCAATCCGAGTTGTTGCAACGTATCTTGTAAAAAAATAAAATTGGTAACTCCCTTGTTCGTCTTGTACGGAATAGAGGTCTTGCCAAAGGGTTTGGTACTTCTGTTGATCGAAAAGAGATTTTCATCTTGGCTGCGAGACAGGGTGAACTTTCCACCCGATCCCAGCAATTGCATCATGGGCTCCTTACAAAAGGGAGGGCGCAGCGCCAATGAAGGCGTTGCATGCAAGCGCTGGTCACGTGCCTCAAAATAAACAAGGTTGCCATAGAGTGGCAGGGCACTTCGCTCGGCAAGATAGGGCTCTTGGTAGTCATCCCACGACCAACCGCTACCATAGGCTTCGAACCGGTCACGCACAGAATAAGCGAGGGCAACGTGCTTGTTGGCCTGACGCATCTTTTGGAGCAAGGGTTGTACCGAAAAGTCTGGATGCAAAAAACTGGGATCGCCACTAGGCTGAACAAATAATGTATCGGCCGTTTCCAACACCATGGCTCCGGGAAGCCGATCGCCAAGATGCTTCATGGCCACATAGCAGGTGGGGATCTTTACATTGCTGGCCGGCACAAAATACTTTTGTCCGTTTTGATCGTACCAGTACTTATTGGCATCAACGGCCAAAATGCTCACACCCCAATGAGCTTTATCAAAAGCCTCGGTCTTAGCGAGCTGTCGATGAGCGATTTTTTGTACTTGCCACTGTGTGCTGCAGGAGGTCAGCAGCAGGATCAACCAAAGTCCTCCTTGCCAAAAAGAAAAAACGTTCCGTTGCTGTTGCATCAAAAAAATTTAGCGGTGTCGTTATCCCCGTTCCTGCGCACGAAGCCAGCGTTCAGGAATCTCGTTGCTGCTGGCCAGCAGATAATCTTTATAACTACAGGCAATGAACTGTTTGTTGGGCAATTGCATCCACCAACGACCGGTCTTTTTACTTTGCAGAAAAATAGTCTCTACTTCTGCAAAGGCCATGTAGTATTCGTTAAAGGAATCCTTTTCTTGCAAGGCGGCCTCCCGACGACCGCGGCTTCTGCCATCGAGCAAATACCAGAGCATTTGTGCGATTTGCTTTGCACTTAGATCTTGCCGGTCGGCGCGGGGATCGTATCCGTAAATTCCTACCGTGTTGACCGTGGGACTCATACCCGCATAACGAAAAAGCGTACAGGCCTCCTCACCCGTAAATCCGTTGGGAGAGATCGTACTGGCAGGCGAATAGGCCTGGGCGATAGCTGAAATATCAAAACTGAATAAATGACTGTTACGAATAACGGGCTCCATTTCATCGGGCGCCTCCTTTACGTTTCCGACCCTGTAACAATCAAACCGAAGCTTATCGAGTGTCTCCAATAACTGCGGATTCACGAAATAACTCTGAAATCCGATGTGATTGTAATGACGAATATAATTGGGAGTACCGGTAAGCATTTCCATCAAAAAACTATCGGCAGGCAACACCGCATCGCTATCGAGATCAATGAGCGCATCCACCAGCGTGGCCTCGATCAACTGGCGTCGATGCGCATAGGCCTGGTACTGCGCCATGGTCAGGTCGTGCGATCCACCGAGAATGATCACGGTCTTTCCTTCTGCGATCAACGCCGATACCACCGTTCTGAGTGCGGCATAGGTATCGGACAAGGTCGCCCCGGTACGAATTGTACCCACATCGGCCAATGCCAGATCGGAGTGCCAGTAAAAGAGACTGTAGAATTGACGACGAATGGCATCGGGACCAAATGTTTGATGCTGATCGATACCCGCCCCACGATGATCGGGGCATCCTACAACGACCAGCTGCGCTTCGTCGAGCTCGGGAAGTTCCTGTTCGTAGGCCTGTATACTGTGACCAATCTGTCCTTCTTTATATCCCTGGTCTTGCGAAAGAATCGCTTTATTGATAGGGACCAGAAAATCGCCAATACCAAGATGATCTGACATACTTGCAAGATAATTAATTGCTGGTTTGGACTTACTTTTGTCGTATGGAGAATCTATGGCAACAAATTGATGCCCTCCGCATCGAGATCGGCAGCATTACCACCACCCACCCCGAAGAGGTTGAGGCCTTTCGGATCAAATACCTTGGGACCAAGGGCGTGGTAAAGCAGCTCATGACTGCCATGAAAGAAGTGCCGGCCGAACGAAAAAAAGAAGCCGGACAACTGCTTAATGAATTCAAATCGTTCGTGGCGGCCCATTACGAACAGTTGCTGGCTTCTGTAACCACCGAAAGCGATCAGTCGGATATAGACCTTAGCTTACCCGGTCAACCCTTTCCACTGGGATCCCGTCATCCTGTTACCCTAATGAAAAATCGGATCGTATCGATCTTTCAGCGACTGGGTTTTGCGGTGGCAGAAGGACCGGAGATCGAAGACGATTGGCACAACTTCGGCGCACTCAACCTACCCTTGCATCATCCGGCCAGGGATATGCAGGATACATTTTACATTCAACAGAACCCCGATTGGGTACTGCGTACGCATACCAGCAGTGTACAGATCCGCGAAATGGAAAAAGGGAAGCTGCCCATTCGCATGCTCATGCCCGGGCGTGTATTTCGCAACGAGACGGTCAGCGCCCGAAGCCATTGCTTCTTTCATCAAGTAGAAGGCCTCTACATAGACGAAGAGGTCTCGTTTGCCGACCTGAAGCAAACGCTCTACTTTTTTGTAAAGGAGATGTACGGGGCAGACGTAAAGGTTCGTTTTCGTCCCTCTTACTTTCCATTTACCGAACCCAGCGCCGAAATGGACATCAGCTGCTTTATATGCAAAGGACAGGGATGCACGGTCTGTAAAAAATCGGGATGGGTAGAGATATTGGGATGCGGCATGGTTCATCCCAATGTGCTCAGCAACTGCGGGATCGATCCTGAAAAATACAGTGGCTTCGCCTTTGGCTTAGGTGTAGAAAGACCTGCCATGCTCAAATACGGAGTAAATGACCTGCGTTTGTTCAGCGAGAACGACGTACGTTTCTTACGACAATTCGCTGCTGCAACCTGATAAGCGCTTGCTATGGAGATCAACACCATTGGAGTATGTGGGGCCGGCACGATGGGAAGAGGCATTGCGCTTACAGCCGCACTGGCCGGATTCAATACCCGACTCTTTGATCTACAACCTGCAGCACTCGAAAAAGCCAAGGGGCAACTTCAAAAAGAACTCAACAGAAGCATAGAAAAAGGAAAGCTCACCGAAGCTCTCGCGGCACAGGCCCTGGCCAGAATTGCATTTACCGATGAGATCGACCAATGTTTGGCCGAGATCTTCATAGAAGCAATCGTAGAGCAGCCCGAACCCAAGATCGCCCTCTTTAACCAACTGGCCGAACTCAATCACAGTGATTGCATTTTTGCCAGTAATACCTCGTCTCTCTCCATTACCCAAATGGCAAAGTCCATACAGCATCCGGAGCGGGTCATTGGATTACATTTCTTTAATCCCGCTACACTGATGAAGCTGGTAGAGGTAGTGACCACTCCCTTTACCACACCGGTCGTACAACAAACGGCCTGGAAGTTGATGCAGGCCTTTCAAAAGACCCCTGTTCTTTGTATCGACTCGCCGGGATTTATCGTCAACCGGGTAGCACGTCCGTTTTATATTGAATCGCTCAGACTCGTTGAAGAAGAAAAAGCCTCCATGGCACAGATAGATCGTATCATGACCGGCGCCGGATTTAAGATGGGTCCATTTGCGCTGATGGACCTGATCGGAAACGATATCAACTTTGCGGTAAGCTGCTCGGTCTATGAGCAGTTGGGAAAACCCGAACGGCTGCGCCCCTCTCCGTTACAACAACGATTGGTGCAAACTGGCAAGTGGGGACAGAAATCAGGCGAAGGATATTATCAATATAAATCGGCCTGATGGGTACAAAAATTCTGGTAACCGGGGCAAGTGGTTTCTTAGGTTCGTACCTGCTGGTGACCTTGCTACAGCAAGGCTACAAGGTACGGGCACTTGTGCGCAGCAGCAAACGTCCTGCCTGGATCGATCGCAGCTGGCTAGACCAGGTAGAATGGGTAGAAGGCGATATTCTCGATATCATTTCGCTCGAAGAGGCCATGCAAGGAATGGATGCCGTTATTCATAGTGCTGCGATGGTGTCGTTTGTTCCGCAAGACAAAGAACAGCTTTATCAGGTGAATGTAGAGGGCACCGCCAACGTGGTAAATGCAGCGATCGAAAAAAAGATAAACCGACTGGTATATATCAGCTCCGTGGCGGCCCTGGGGCGGGTAGCCGGTGGCGGCCAGGTCGATGAAACTGCAAAATGGAAAGAAGGCCCCTTGCATACACACTATGCCCGTAGCAAATTTCAGGCAGAGTTACATGCCTGGCGCGGATTCAGTGAAGGACTCGATACGGTCATTGTAAACCCCAGTACTATTTTAGGCTATGGGAATTGGGAGCAAAGCAGCTGTGCCATTTTCAAACAGCTCTATGATGGATTTCGTTGGTACACCAGCGGACTGAATGGCTTCGTTGACGTGCAAGACGTAGCCCGTGCCACCGTTATGCTATTAGAAAAAGCAACGGGCGGACAACGCTATATTGTAAATGGCGCCACCTGGACCTTTCAGCAATTACAGTTTTGCATAGCCGATGGATTCGGTCGAAAAAGACCCTCCATGAAAGCCTCCGGATTATTGCTTGGGCTGGCCTGGCGAATAGAGGCCATTCGGGCTGCACTGACAGGAAGACGCCCTTTGCTTACTCGCGAAAGTGCAAGAGTGGCCATTAGTGCAACACGTTTTGATAACAGTAAGCTATTGAGAGATTTTCCGAGCTTCTCCTACACCCCGCTCGAGCAGACCATACAAGAAGCCTGCCAACGGTACAAAGAAAATGCGATACACTCCGTGTCTGGGATGGAGTAAGAGGGTTGCGGTTTTACCGAATGAGCGCTTTTAGTTTTTCCCATAAGGAAGGAATTCGCTTGACCCAGACCAGTTCTCTTTTCTTCTCGTTAAAATCTATGGCAGGCGTACCCCAATAGGTCTTTTCGCCGGCAATGGTACTGGCCACTCCGCTTTGCCCGAATACAATAGCTCCTTTTCCGATCGTCAATGTTTTATTGACGCCTACTTGGCCCCATAGCACCACTTCGTCCTCGAGCGTAACGGCACCGGCCAGCCCGACCTGTGCCGCGATCAGACAATTACGACCGATCACGCAATCGTGTCCTATATGAACTTGGTTATCGATCTTGGTACCCGCCCCAATGAGGGTGTCGGCCGTAACGCCTCTGTCTATGGTGCATCCTGCACCGATCTCGACCTGGTCTTCGATTAGCACACGACCACAGCTTTTCATTTTTCTGTACTGCACCGGAAGTGCTGTCTTACGATTATAATAGAAAGCATCGCTGCCAATGACGCTACCTGCCTGTATGATGACACCATCCCCCAGATGGCAATGATCAAGTATCGTTACTTGCGGATGAATGATGCAGTTCTTACCGATGGTCACATGATTACCGATATAAGCGCCCGGCATGACAATGGTATCTTCTCCGATTACAGCGGTCTCGCTGACCGGTACCAGCGAAGGAGTAAAAGGGCGATAGGTATCGACAATCGAAAGATAGGCAGCGAACGGATCGGTTACCACCAGCAGTGATTTACCGGGAGGAACCGGAACTTCTTGGTTAATGATGATGCAAGTGGCCGCAGACCGAAGACATTTTTCATAATACTTGGGATGATCCACAAAAACCAAATCACCCTTCTGTACTTTATGAATCTCATTGATACCTGTTACATACGCCGTCTTGTCTCCCATAAGAGTTGCTTGCAATAACACAGCTAATTCAGCAATGAGAACAGGTTTTTCAAATCGCATCTTGTACTAATTTATGTAAAGGTAACATGCATGATGCTGTCGAAACTTTTTCGCGTTTATCCACAGCTCATTTTAAAATGTTGATAAAATCAAAAGAAAAAAATTTTTTTGATATATAAAATAAATACTAATATTGTGTAGGGGAATTTATTTCCCTGTACTTACTAACCCATCCATATAGGATCCCTCCGTTTTCGGAGGGATTTTTTCATTATAGCCCTTGCTCGTCTTATGACCTTGTTTTAAAATACCTTTACGCAAAGTTCCTCGCTATGATCAAATCAATGACTGGTTTTGGAAGAGCCGAAGTACGTGCAGGAGAAAAACTGTTCGTGATCGATATCAAATCGCTCAATGGAAAACAATTTGACCTGCAACTGAAACTTCCTGCGCTGCTCAAGCCCTATGAATTTGAGATACGCCGTATGCTGGCTACCACGCTGGACCGGGGTACGGTAGACTGTACCATCAGTCTGAAAGAAACGGGTAGTTCACAGCCGGTATCGATCAATACACAACTTGCCAGATCGTACTACCAACCGTTAGCTTCATTGGCGGCCGAACTGCAACTTGATACCTCACAATTGCTCACGGCCTTACTTAAACTGCCCGAAGTCATTACCTCTGGCGCCGATTCATTGGACGCAAACGAATGGGAGCAGTGCAAAAAAGGTATCGCACAGGCGGTCGACCAGCTTTCTGCGCACCGCACAGCAGAGGGGAAAGCCCTTGAGGCCGATCTGCTGACCCGAATCAACGCGATCGTTTCATTGCAAAAAGAGATCAGCGTGCTTGAGCCGCTCCGTCGCGAAAAACTTCGCTTGGGCCTCGTCAAGGTGCTTGAGGAGCATTTGGGCAAAGAAGGCTACGATGAAAATCGCTTGGAGCAGGAACTGATCTATTACATCGAAAAAATGGATATCAGTGAAGAGCAGGTACGTCTCCTAAACCATTGCGACTACTTTACTAAACAAATGCAGGAAAAAGGAGATAGCAAGGGGAAAAAGCTTTCCTTTATTCTGCAAGAGATAGGAAGAGAGATCAATACTACAGGCTCCAAGGCCTATGATGCGGCCATTCAGCGGCTGGTGGTACAAATGAAGGATGAGCTGGAAAAAGCCAAAGAGCAAGTTTTAAATGTGATGTAATTTTACCCTATGAAATTAGCGAGTCGGTGGCTGACAGGTCCTATTGTTTGGTTGAGCGTGCTTTGCACCATCGAAGGCTGTACGTCGCTGGACCTCTATGAAAAATCAGTTCCGCTGCCTGCACAGCGATGGGAGAGTACCTATCGACCCTCGTTTGACTTCATCATCAGCGATACGACAGCCCGCTACGACGTGGCGCTGGTCCTTAGGCACCGCGACCGTTATCACTATAACAATATCTGGCTTCGCATCTCGATCACCGATCCACTAGGAAAAAAATACTCCTTCGACACTGACCTGCTACTGGGCACCAATGAGAGCGGCTGGCTGGGCGCCGGAATGGACGATATTTATGAGCACCGCATCTCGCTGCAAAAAGAATTGCTCACCGCTGGCGTATCGTTTCGCCAGACCGGAACCTACCGTTTCGCCATCGAGCAGCTGATGAGAGAAGACCCTCTCGAAGAGGTGATGAATGTGGGGCTGCGAATCGAAAAGAAACCCTAAGAGGCTCTACCATGCCAGAAAGCATCAAGAAAAAACTCAGACGTACCACCATTATTTACTGGTCACTCTTACTCTATGTGGTAGCAGCGCTTATCTGGTGGCTCATCTCGCTGCAGCAGCAAAACAGGTTGATCACCCAAGAGAAAATAGAATTGCTACAGCTGCAATCGAGCCAATTGACCGCACAACAACGCTTGACCGAGCAGCAAGCCATAGAGAACCTATTCGAACGCAATCAAACGAAGTACATCAGCGAGGGAATCACTTTTCTGATCGTTATTCTGATCGGAGCCGTTTTTGTATATCGGGCGGTGAGAAGACAATTTAAGATGCAACAGCAGCAACAGCATTTTATGATGGCCGTTACCCACGAGCTAAAAACACCCATTGCCGTGGCCAAGCTCAATCTAGAGACCCTTCAGCGATATCAATTGGACCCCGAAAAACAACAAAAGCTGATCCGTACCACACTCGACGAAACGGCCCGACTGAATTTTTTGACCAACAATATTCTGGTATCGGCACAGCTCGAGAACAAAGGTTTTACGAGCAGTAAAGAAGAGCTGAACCTTTCAGCCCTGCTGCAAGACTGCATTGCGGCGATCCAAAAACGATTCCCCGAAAGACCGGTCGAAACACAGATCGAAGCCGAGATCGATATAAAGGGAGATGCGCTTCTATTGCAGATCCTGATCAATAATTTGCTTGAAAATGCCATCAAGTACGCACCGGGTCAAAGCCCCATTCGGGCCATCTTGCAACGAAGCGGCAAAAACATTGTGCTGTCGGTAGCCGACCAGGGGCCTGGCATTGCCCAGAGCGAAAAAACCAAAGTGTTCGACCGGTTCTACCGCATCGGCAACGAACAGACGCGCACTACCAAGGGTACCGGGCTGGGGCTGTATCTCTGCCAACGGATCGCCAAAGACCACCAAGCCCGCATAGAGATCAGAGATAACAGCCCGCAAGGCAGTATTTTCAATGTTATCTTTGCAGCATGAGCGAAGAGAAACCATCCTCCATTTTACTGGTAGAAGACGAAGAGAACCTGCACGAGGCCCTCAAGCTCAATCTGGAACTCGAGGGATACGAGGTCAGCTCGGCCTTTGATGGCGCCGCTGCCTTAAAAGCGATCGATAATGAATACTTTGATCTGATCATTTTAGATGTAATGCTGCCGGTAATGGATGGCATTCAAGTGGCCGAGACCATTCGGATCAGAAACAACGATACGCCCATCCTGATGCTGAGTGCCCGTAACAGCAGCGCCGACAGGGTAATGGGGCTCAAGAAAGGAGCTGATGATTACCTGAGCAAACCCTTTAATCTCGAAGAACTTTTACTGCGCGTCTCGAAGCTGATCGATAAGAATTTAAAATTGCAAGACAGGTCGACCCTGGGCGACCACTACCAGTTTGGGCCAAATAAAATAGATTTCAAGGCACAAGAAGCTGTTGGGTACGATGGCACCTCTATTCGACTGAGTAAAAAAGAGACGATGCTCCTAAAGTTGCTGATCGAAAATAAAAATGAGGTAGTGCCCCGCGAAAAGATCTTACAGGCCGTATGGGGCTATCAGGTATACCCCACTACGAGAACCATCGATAACTTTATTTTGAACTTTCGCAAATACTTCGAAGAGGATACGCGCAATCCCCGCTACTTTCATTCGGTACGAAGCGTAGGATACAAATACGCAGAATAAATTAGAGATCGCCCAATCGGGGCCTGATGACAATGTCCTCCACACAGGCCTGTGGCGACAAATGTGCGGCCTGAAAGATCATCTTGGCAATGTCGGATGGCTCCATGATGCGACCACTGCTATTATCGAAATCTCCCCAACTATCGGTCAGCACCGCGCCCGGATACACGCCAGTTACCTTTACCCCGGTCGGCTTGAGTTCTTCGCGTAAGTTCTTGGTAAACCCATGCAAGGCATACTTGCTGATGCTGTACGATCCGCCCTGCGCGTAAGGCTGCAACGAAGCGATCGAACAAATAGTAAAGATGTGGCCGGTGCCTCGCTGTATCATATCGGGAAGCAACGCACGAGTAAGATGATAGGCGCTGCCCAGGTTCACGGCCAATTGCTGCTCGAGTTGCCCGGCAGGCTCTTCGGCAAGAGAACCCGGCAAAAATTGTCCGGCATTGTTAATGAGAATATCAGGCTCCCCGTAGGTTAAACACCAACGACCAAAGGCCGTGGCCTCTTGCGGAAGACTCAGATCTACTGCCTTTCCATGAATAACGGATGCTGGATAGGTTGTTGCCAATGACTGTACTGTCTGTTGCAATCTTTTCTCATCCCTTGCAGTCAACAGCAGTCTATAGCCGGCTTGTGCAAACAATGTTGCGATCTCCTTACCGATACCACGCGAAGCGCCGGTAATGATGATCGTTAATGCATTGGCAGGATTTCGGGACGAAGAAGAAGACATACTCATCAATTAAAGTGTAAATTGCAAAGTTATTGACCCATTCTTACAATTTATATCCTTTGTTGCCCACACTTCGCTATCAAGACCTTTTTTTTGATCTGGACCACACCCTTTGGGACTTTGAATCGAATGCCCGGGCCACGCTGCTGCAACTCTACCAAGAACTGGACCTGCATCAATTAGGGATAGATGACTTTACCCGTTTTTACCGACAATACCTGGAGCATAACGAGAAGCTGTGGGACCGTTACCGAAAGGGATTCATTAAGCAAGAGGAACTCCGGATCAAGCGCATGCGACTGGCCCTTCTCGACTTTGGCGTGGTGAACGAAGAAGTAGCCGCTTTAATGAATACACGCTTTTTGGATCTGCTCCCAACCCGCACCATTCTATTTCCCTACACCAAAGAGTTGCTCGACTACCTGCTACAAAAAGGCTACAAACTGCACCTAATTACCAACGGGTTTGAAAAAACCCAACACAGTAAACTTCAGTACTCGGGGCTGGCCCATTACTTTTCGAACGTGATCACCTCAGAAGGATCGGGCAGTCTGAAGCCTAAGCCCGAGATCTTTGCCTATGCGTTGCAGCAAGCACAAGCCACAAAAGAAAATTCCATTATGATCGGCGATACCCTCGAAGTAGATATATGGGGTGCTAAAAATGCAGGGATCGATCAGATCCATGTCAATCACCTGACACAAGAACGGGTGGCCCTTTCGGACGGAAGCTATGCTACGCATACTGTATTTTCCCTGCAAGAGATCGTCGGGATCCTATGAGCTAATAGCAAGTAAAGGACTGTTGGGAACGCTTACCAAGTGGCGATCTCGGTAACGCCTCCTACAGGACGATCACCGATCTTTACTTTGATGGTCGCATCAAGCGGCAGTAACAGATCGACACGCGAGCCGAATTTGATAAATCCCATTTCTTCGGTCTGGCGCACTTGCTGACCCGGTTGAAGGTAATTGACGATACGGCGTGCCAGGGCACCGGCGATCTGCTTTACCAAGATCTCGCGACCGTTTTTCTGATAGACCACCGTATGCCTTTCGTTCTCGGTAGAGGATTTGGGATGCCAGGCTACCAGGTACTTTCCGGGATGATAGGTAGAATACACCACCGTTCCGTTGATCGGATTGCGGTTGACGTGCACATTAAAAGGGCTCATAAAGATAGAGACCTGTATACGACGATCGGTAAAGTATTCATCGGGCTGTACCTCCTCGATCACGACCACCTCTCCATCTGCGGGCGCGATCACAGCATGCTCCGACAAAGTGTGTACCCGCGAAGGAACACGAAAAAAAGAAATGATAAAGCCCCAGAATAAAAGTGATACGATAAGAATTGCGATGAACAAAATAGCGCAGTCTGCAAAGAGAAAATAATAACTGAGGGCGTTAGCCGCCAGTAAAAACAGGGTTACGAGCGCAATTGTAGGAAAGCCTTCGCGATGAATGGTCATGGATCAAAAATTAAAGGGGCAAAGATAATGATTCGACAAGCGGACTACAGAAATAGTCTTGTGTATAGCCAGATAACAGGTGTAGCCCATAAAAGAGAATCAAATCGGTCGAGCCAACCTCCATGACCGGGTAAGATCCGGCCACTATCCTTTACACCTGCCATTCGCTTTAGTTTCGATTCGAACAGATCGCCGGCCGTGCCAAAAACAGCAGCGAGAAAGGCCATAACATACCCATCGTATGGGTGGATGACCAATGGAGAAGCCGAAACGGAATCAATCCCTAAAATACGTGGCAAGAAGAAACCGGCGATCGAAACAGTCAGCACAACCCCGCCGATGGTCCCCTCCCATGTTTTCTTAGGAGAGATGACACTAAGCGGAGTGCGACCAATAAAGGACCCCACCAGATAGGCCATGGTATCGTTGACCCACATACATGCCAGTACAAACAAAGGGAGTACGGGTATGGTCGTGTTGGCTATAGCAGCTAGTGGATCGATGGCCTTTAGATCGATGAATAAGGCCCACGCCAAAGACAGGTATACGAGGCCGAGCAGCAAATAGCGAAGCGGATAACGAAATGACGTGTACAACTGCTGGTACTCGACCCAACAGCCACCGTGAATGATCATGACCAATAATAAAAAACTCCAATTGTTCCAACAAAGGCCCGCCAGCATGACCGCCACAAAAAAAATGGATGTAGTGGCGCGCTGTAAAAAAACCTGCCGGTTAAATGCCATAATTGAAATTACAAATTATGTGAAGCAGACCCATCTGCATTTTCCTGATGCTCATCATTGCTCGCGTGACGCATCATCCAATGCAGATGCATGGTCACCAGTAGAGCGCTTACCAACCCGGAATACATCAGTGCTTGCGGTCCCACTACTGGTTCGTCTTGCAACAAGACCGGATTAAAATAGACCAGTACGATCAATAATGCATCATAGAAGAAATGTGCCAGGATCGCTGTCCACAAACTTCCGCTATACGAATAGACCGCTCCTAATAAGATCCCCAATACGAAGCGAGGTAAAAAGCCATAAAACTGCATGTGCATGGCAGAGAACAGAAAAGCAGATAACAAGATGGCGGGCCAAACCTGACCGAACTGGCGCAGGAACATACGTTGCAAGACCCCTCTGAACAAAAGCTCCTCCCCTACTGCAGCCAAGCCTGCCACGAATACGATATTGAGCAAAAGATCCTTTACGGTGCGTAAACTCAATAATGCCTTAACAGTATCGTTAGCCTCGTTTTCTTGTTGCTTCATCCAATCGGCAAGAGCAGGGGGAAACTCTACCACACGGTTTAATTCGCCGAGCCACTGCACCAATGGTAGCGAGAACAACAATACGGTAATACCGATCAACCAAAAACCCGGATGAACAGGCCGAGAAAGTTTTAGGTACTCTCGCGAAGGTTGGGTGGAAAATAAACGTGCCGCCAGCCACGAAGGAACTAGAAACAATCCCAGGAACTGCGCCAACTGCATCCCTCTAATAAAGAAACCCAGTTGGGGATGAGGGGTCTTCATCTTACTGATGGTAGCCAGCTGCTCGACCGTAATACCGGTGATGGCAGAGAGCAACATCGTACCCAACAACCCAATGATAAAAAAACTCATCAACGAAAGACCCAATAGTAACAAAAGCTGCTGTCCGGACGATCTTTCTTGATAAAACCCTTTTTTAAACACGCGGAAGTTTTTGATTGTAAATTTGCCTAACCGGTCTGACCGGTACATTCAACAAATTTAGGTAAAACCCCAAGATGGTAAAGATCGGCCCTGTTACGCTTCCTGATTTTCCGTTACTTCTGGCCCCGATGGAAGATGTGAGTGATCCTCCCTTTCGTGCCGTATGCAAAGACAAAGGGGCCGACCTGATGTATACCGAGTTCATTTCTTCCGAAGGTCTTATCAGAGATGCCATCAAAAGCAAAAAGAAACTCGACATTTTTGATTACGAAAGACCGGTAGGTATTCAAATTTTCGGAGGCGATGAAGAAAGTTTAGGGCTTGCGGCAAAAATTGTAGAGGTTACGCAACCCGACCTGCTGGATATCAATTTTGGTTGCCCGGTAAAGAAAGTAGCGCTCAAGGGAGCGGGGGCCGGTGTACTGCGTGATATTGAGCTGATGGTACGGCTTACCAAAGCGGTGGTGCAATCCACTTCGCTGCCGGTTACGGTCAAAACCAGGTTGGGATGGGACGACAACAATAAGAATATAGAAGAGGTGGCTGAACGATTACAAGATGTGGGTATCAAAGCGCTTGCCATTCATGGCAGAACAAGGGTACAGATGTACAAGGGAGAAGCCGATTGGACCCTGATCGGAAAAATCAAAAACAATCCCCGCATTACGATCCCCATTTTTGGGAACGGCGACATCGACTCGCCAGAAAAAGCATTACTCTACAAGAATCGATATGGTGTAGACGGCATCATGATAGGGAGGGCGGCCATTGGCTATCCTTGGATCTTTAACGAGATCAAACATTTTATGAAGACAGGAACACACCTGCCCGCTCCTACTATCGAAGACCGACTGGCCGTTTGTAGAAAACACCTACGCTACTCTATCGAATGGAAGAATCCGGTGGTGGGCATCAACGAAATGAGAAGACATTATGCCAATTACCTGAAAGGGCTGCCCAATATCAAAGAATATCGTAACAAGCTCGTGACCCTCAAGACAGAAGAAGAGCTTTGCGAAGTATTCGACGAAATGGCCCGTGTCTATCAAGGATTCACATTCGAAAAAACACCCATCTCGCTGATCAATTATCACGAGAATTGCCCAATAGACTAACTACTCCACGGCTTTTAGTACTACTTCGTCGAGAGGCGATACAGAGGGATCGAAATAATGGGTCAGGCGACCCTGTTCATCCACCAGGTATTTAGAGAAGTTCCAAGAGGGTGCTTTGCTATTCCATCCGTTTTGAGCGGGATCGGTAAGCCAGCGATAGACTGGATGTTGCAGTGGGCCCGGTACCACCGAAGTTTTTTGGCTCAGTAAAAAACGAACGCCATAGTTACGCTGACAAAAAGCAGCGATCGAGGCATTGTCTCCCTTCTCTTGCTCTTTAAAATCATTGGCCGGAAAGCCAATGACCACCAAGCGATCGATAAAGCGGTCTTGCAGTTGTTGCAACCCTTCGTACTGCCCAGTATAGCCACAGTCGCTGGCCGTATTGACGAGCAATACTTTTTTACCACGAAGCGATGCCCAATCGATAGCATCTCCATTGATAGAAAGTGCTTGCAACGTAAAAAACGATACCGGGGCCTGTTGAGCCGAATGATCTAGCACTGTGGTATTCTTCTTGCCCAGACGAGTGGCCCACATGAGTACCGGATACGCTTTTTTTAAGAGTCGTTGGCGAAGGGTCATATTATTTTCAGATTGTTGGATCCATAAAAAACCAAGAGCCGCAACGATCAAAACAGCTGTTATGAGAAGACGGCGGCGCAACTGATTTTTTTTCATCCGATAAGTTTTTTTAATAAAGACAGCTTCCCTTTAAAAGGAGGATACTTGATGGCGGGGTCGATCCAGCTGGGTGTACGCAGCACACTTTTGGAATGAGAAAAGGTATCGAAAGAATGTTTACCATGGTATACGCCAAATCCACTGTTGCCCCGCCCGCCAAAAGGCAGACGATGATTCAGAAAATGAAAGACCGAATTGTTAACGCAAGCCCCACCGGCCGGCACCTGTGCAAGCCATTTTTTCTCTTGCTGTGTGCTTTCTGTATACACATAAAAAGCCAGTGGATTAGGATTGCGGGCAATGATGGTCTTCGCCTCGTCGAAGTGCTCATAGGCCAGCACCGGCAAGAGCGGGCCAAAGATCTCGTCTTGCATAATGGGCGCATCGAGCAACACATCGGTAAGTATGGTAGGAGCAATGTAGCGACTCTCTCTGTCGACTTGCCCTCCATAATGGATCGTTCCGTTCGATAAATACGACACAAGTCGATCGAATTGCCTTGTATTGATGATACGACCGTAGTGCTCGCACTGCGTTGGGTCGGTAGAATAAAAGGTTTGAATTACCCGTTGAATAGCGGCTAAGAATCGATCGCGTACAGAGGCATGCACCAAGATGTAATCGGGAGCAATGCAGGTTTGGCCCGCATTGTTCCACTTGGCCAGGGCAATACGCTTGGCCGCCACTTCTATATTGGCATCTGCCTCAACGACACATGGACTTTTTCCACCCAGCTCTAGCGTTACGGGCGTTAGTTGCTCGGCAGCCATCTTGTAAACGATCTTACCCACCGCTGTACTGCCCGTGTAAAACAAATGATCGAAGCGAAAGGATTGCATGAGCGAAGGCACCACGGTCGCTCCGTCGCCTTCGATCAACCATACATACTTACTATCGAAAATGCGCTCTATAATATTTTTCATCAAGGCAGAGGTAGCAGGCGTGAACTCACTGGGCTTTAGCACCACACAATTGCCGGCAGCGATGGCTCCTACCAATGGACCAAGTAGTAATTCGAGTGGATAGTTCCAGGGAGCAACGATCAGCACCACACCCAGCGGCTCGGGCATAATAAGACTGGAGGAAGGGAGGTTCGCAAGATTAGTCAGCACCTTTTGGGGACGGGCCCATCGATCTAATTTTTTCAGTGCAAGTTTACATTCTGCCACTACCAATCCGGTCTCGGAGATCCAGACTTCTTCGGGGCTCTTGTGCAGATCTTGAAAGAGGGCCTCATTGATAGCCTGCTCATGGGCCAGCAGGCTGTCGTGAAGCAAACGGAGCTGTTGTTTTCTGAATTCGACCGAAAGGGTGGCGCCGGATGCAAAATATTCCCTCATCTTTGTTAGCGCAGGCAAATAAGACATGACAGAAATTTCAGACAAGTTAGTAAAACCGCAGGGGATGGACGATGCGCATTTTATGAAGTATGCCTTGCAGGAAGCCCAAAACGCCATGGACGAACAAGAGGTGCCCGTGGGAGCTGTTGTGGTAATGAACGGAAAGATCATTGCCCGGGGGCATAACATGACCGAAAAATTGCAGGACCCCACGGCACATGCCGAGATGATCGCCCTCACGGCCGCTTTTAACGCCCTTGGCAGTAAGTATCTGCCTGAGGCCACCCTCTATGTGACCCTGGAGCCCTGCCCAATGTGCGCCGGGGCCCTGTACTGGAGTAAGATCGGGCGTATCGTCTATGGAGCAGACGATGTAAAGAACGGATACAAAAGAGTGGCCCAAGACCGCTGGCCCTTTCATAAGAGCACGGAGCTCGAAACAGGCTGCTGTGCAGCCGCATGCGCTCAACTCATGAAGGATTTCTTTCAACAAAGACGCTGAGCTGATCAAGTCGCACTACCTTTGCAGTATCACAAAAAATTTTGATATGCCATTTACACTTGCTCCTCTTCCATACGCACACGATGCATTGGAGCCACACATCGACACGCTGACCATGCAGATCCATCATGGTAAACATCACCAGGCTTATGTAGATAACCTGAACAAAGCCATTGCAGGCACACCCAATGAAAATCTTTCAATAGAAGAGTTGGTAAAAAAGGCCGGTGCGATCTCCGTTGCCGTACGCAACAATGGGGGCGGTCATTGGAACCATACTTTCTTTTGGGAAAGCCTGGCCGCTCAAGCAGGTGGTACCCCCACCGGCAAATTGGCCGATGCCATCAACGAAACCTTTGGATCGCTCGACAGCTTCAAAGAAAAATTCGCTGCGGCCGGTATGACACGTTTTGGAAGTGGATGGGCCTGGCTTATTGTTGCAAATGGCAAACTCGAGATTTGCTCTACCCCCAATCAGGATAATCCGCTGATGGATATTGCCGAGACAAAAGGCACACCCATTTTAGGTGCGGATGTATGGGAGCATGCCTATTACCTAAAATATCAAAATCGCCGCGCCGATTATCTGGCTGCTTTTTGGCAAGTGGTCAACTGGAAGGTGATCGCCGAGCGTTACGAAAAAGCTAGTTGATTCCATTAAAGCTATCTGATTCCACTTACGGAACCGGATCATAGCCGCTGCCTCCCCACGGATGACAGCGGCTAATTCGTTTTATGGCAAGCCACGTTCCCTTAAATAGACCATGGCGCTGCAGTGCCGTGGCGGCATAATGCGAACAGGTGGGCGTATAGCGACAAGAAGGGCCCAGCCAAGGAGAGACGATCCATTGATAAAGTTTGATCAATACCAAGAAAGGAAAGATGAGTAAGCGTTTACCAAATTCGAGCATATAGTGCAGCATCTTAATCAGCTTGATGAATTGCTAAAAGTTTGGTAAGCCCTTTTTGCATCTGTGAAAACAAGTGCTGGTAATCGGGCAGCTCTTTATCGGTGTACACAAAAAAAACATCCAGCCCAGGCTTTTTTGCAGCCACAACAGATAAGATATCTTTTTGCAATCGGTAACACTCCCGAAGTTGTCGTTTGATGCGATTGCGATCGACCGCACGACGAAAATTTTTTGCCGATACCCCTACACCGATCCGCACCCCAGGCTCACCTGAGCGAGCATGAAGAATACGCAGACAACCCAGGGTCGTACGCTGTCCGGTACCGAACAAAGAATCGATCGACTTTTTGCTCTTGAGCCGTTGTGCTGCGGGTAAGGTATATCGGTTCGTCAAGGCCAGGTCTTATGAATAATGGATATGCATCATAAAAAAAGCTCCGGGAGCGCCGGAGCTATAAAATTATCAAAACCTCCGACTGCTCGGAGGGAGGTCGTTATTTTAGTTTGCGCTCGTCGGAGACCGTCAATTTCTTGCGGCCCTTGGCACGACGAGAGGCTAATACTTTACGCCCGTTGGCAGTTTCCATGCGTTTGCGAAAACCATGTACGGTTTTACGACGCTTGCGGTGGGGTTGAAATGTCCGTTTCATAGTGTGTTCGTTTTTTCACTCGTTGATGAAAGATAGACCGGGAGAACGGTCAGGGTTTCCATTTTACGCCAGGTCACCACACCCGTCGTATTGTGAAAGGACCGCAAAGGTAAGGGATCGGTGGCAGAACCGAAAGAAAAATAAGATGTTGTTTATCAGTAGACTAGATGACCGTACCGGCTAAATTGACGGTATAAGCCCGTACCGGTGCCCCAAAGAACTGGGCGGCATGAGCATCAAAATCAGGGGCCGAATCGGTGGTAAAGAATTTGAGTTCGCCCCTTCGGGTGCAGCGATCGCTGATCTCGGGATGGCGCTTGAGATAATCGGCAAGACTGGCCGCTACGATCTCTCCTTGCGAGATCAGCCGCACGCCTTGGGGAAGATGCTTTTCGATGATGGGTCTTAACAGGGGATAATGCGTACAGGCCAGCAAGAGCACATCGATCCCCTTTTCTTTTTTAAGGATCGCCTCCACATGCTTCTTTACGAAGTAATCGGCCCCTTCGCTCAAATACTCGTTGTTCTCGATCAGCGGCACCCACATTGGGCATGCTTCTTGGAAGACACTAAGGGCTGGAAAAAACTTGGCGATCTCAAGCGGATACGACTCGGAGGTAACAGTACCTTGGGTAGCCAACACGCCTACCTTTCCTTTTTTGGTGTATTGCCCGATCACTTCGGCCGTTGGCCGAATAACCCCCAACACCCGATTGTGCGGAGCGATCTTCGGCAGATCATTTTGCTGAATGGTGCGAAGGGCTTTCGCCGATGCGGTGTTACATGCCAAAATAACGAGCGGACATCCTTGCTTAAAAAACCATTCGACGCACTGAAGAGTGTATTGGTATACTGTGGCAAAAGAGCGATTTCCATAGGGCGCACGGGCACTATCGCCGAGATAGCAGAAGTCATTTTCGGGAAGTGTCGCGACCAGATCACGCAAAACCGTAAGCCCACCGTAACCGGAATCAAACACGCCAATGGGTCCTTTAGAAAGAGGCTGCATAGTACAAATGTATGCCCCTGAAACAAAAATGCCCGATCTGGATTCAGATCGGGCTTATATTTTTTTTGAAGAGCGTTACTTCATGGGAGCGGCCGGGCCCGTCTGCTTGGGCAACGATAACTTCAGCTTGGCTGCTACGGCAGCGATCATGTCGTCCGCATCGGGAGCCACCAATAAACTCTCTTTATTGAGAACATGCGTGTAGGCTTTTTCTTTGGCTACCGCACGAATGGCATCATAGATCTTACGGTACAGAGGAGCCAGCAATTCATTTTGCTTAGCTTCCATGGCCTGGTTAACGATCTGCTGCCAGTTTTGGATGGTGTTGATCAACTGAGGAAGCTCCTCTTCGAGCTGCTTTTTTACAGCGGGAGGAGGGGGCTTTAAGGTGTCTTTGTACATGCTGTCTTTGTACTGATACGTCTGGATCAGCGAAGCATACTGGGGGTTGATGGAATCAGCCTGGTAGCGAGAAAGAATAGAATCGAACTTGCTTACCTCGGGCATCAGAGAGAGTACGTTCTCTACACTGATATAGCCGATCTTGGTCTGCGCGCTGGCAGTGGTACCGGCCAGGCCGAGCAGCCCCACAATCGCTAAAAGCACTACTACGTTTTTCATTTTTCGTATGGTTTTAAACAGTTAGTTCGTTGGTTATTTGATACCCAGCTCGCGAAGCACATCCTCGCTTTTGTCTAGCTTGGGATCGGCAAAGATAATGGTAATTCCCTCACTTTTATCGAGCACGAAATCGTAGCCCCGGGCGCTGGCCAGCTTCTGCACGGCACTGTATACTTTGTCTTGAACAGGCTTTACAAGCTCTTGGCGCTTCTTAAACAGATCGCCCTCGAAACCAAAGCGACGACGCTGCAAATCCCTGAGCTCTTTTTCTCTGGCAAAGAGCTGGTCTTCTCTTCTCTTTTTTAATTCGGGAGTGAGCATGACCTGCTCCGCTTCAAAATCACGATACAATTTATCGAGCGAAAGTTGCATACTGTCGATCTGCGACTGCCATCCTGCGGCCAGTCGATCTAGCGATTGTTGGGCAGCCTTGTACTCAGGCATCCGATCTAAAATATATCGAGTATCGATAACGGCATATTTCTGCGCCTGGGCAAACAGGCCCAGCAGCAAGAAACAAAGTGTCAACACTGTATTTTTCATGTGATGCAATTTCTATTCGGGTTCAAAGCCCAGCATAAAGGTAAATCGTGAAATACCTTTGAGACCGGTCTGTCCGGGAACGGCTCTGTCAAGTCCGAGGCCATAATCAAACCCAAGTAATCCGAACATGGGCAGAAAGAAACGCATACCGGCTCCGACACTGCGACGAAGTCTGAAGGGGTTATAGTCTTTGTAATTGTACCACCCATTGGCAGCTTCGAAGAAGGTGAGCGCATAAATAGTGCTGCTCGGATTGGTAACAAGAGGAAAGCGCGCTTCGAGTTGATATTTATTAAAGATGGTAAAGAATTGACTGGCGCTTTGCTGATCGGGGTTAACAGTTGGGTCAGATGTTTGATATACGGGATATCCGCGATGGGCAACGATATCGAAACCCAGCAGACCAAAGTTGTTGGTCAAACCGGCATCGCCCACCTGAAAACGCTCGAAGGGAGAAAAAGGAAGGTCCTTGTTGTAGCGACCCATAAATCCAAATTTGGCGGCCATCTTAACTACGAACTGACGATTCTTCTCTGCACCCAATGGTTTGCCGATAGGCACATACCACTCGGCATTGAAGCGCCACTTGTGATACTCAGGACGACGATAGGCATTGTAGCCCGACCCCACACTGGTCATCAAAGAATAAGGAGGCGTCAACTGAACACTCGCCAGAAAATTAGAACCACTGGTCGGGAAGATAGGATTGAAAACCGAGGAGCGCTGCAGTGCCATCTTGATACTTACGTTGCTCGATGTACCACTGGTAAAATCGCTGCTGAAGATGGGATAGTTCATCAGCTTGTACTGCGTAAGATTGAACGTAAAGACAAGATTAAAATAATCATCGGGCCATTTAAGTTGCTTTCCGAACGCTACCGAGATACCGCTTGTATTCAAGAAATTGGTATCGGAGCGCGCCTTGTCGATACGACCCGTAAAAGGATCGAACGCATTGGAGAATCGGCTGCTGTTGAAGCCAAGTGTCAATGAATTTCTTTTTTTGCCGCCTAACCAAGGCTCGGTAAATGAAGCGCTGTATGAACGATACGCACGGCCGTTGGATTGCAAACGAACACTGAGCTTTTGCCCATCGCCCGTTGGTAACGGATCCCAGGCCGACTTTTTCCAGATATTGCGAACCGAGAAGTTATTGAAAGTGACTCCCATGGTACCGGTGAGACCGATACCCCCGCCCCAACCGGCAGAGAGCTCGAGCTGGTCAGCCGATTTTTCTTCGAGTTGCCAATTGATATCGACCGTGCCGTCGTCGGGATTGGGTACCACCCCAGGATTGATCTTTTCTTGATTGAAGAATTGAAGATTGCCCAGCTCACGTTGAGAACGGATCAGCTGCGAACGACTGAACAGTTCACCGGGAATGGTCCGTAGTTCGCGACGCACCACATAATCTTTGGTCTTTTCGTTACCGGCAATGGTTACGTTCTTGATACGCGCTTGGGGTCCTTCCATGATCCGGATCTCGTAATCGATGGTATCGTTGTAGACAGCCATCTCAATGGGCTCGGCCCGAAAGAACAAGTATCCTTCGTCCATGTAATAGCCACTGATATCACCCCCTTCTTGCGCGGCCTCTTTACCCAGTCGCTTGTTCAGAAGGCCCACGTTGTAAATATCTCCTTTGTTGATGCCCAATAGCACATTGAGTATAGAGTCAGAATATTTTGAATTACCCTTCCAGACTATATCACCGAAATAGTAGCGATTACCCTCGCTGACCTTGATGTCTACGTTGAGATGCCCCTTGGCAGTCATGTACTGCGTATCGGAGAGGATCTGTGCATCACGGTATCCGTTGGCATTATAGAAATTGAGTACTTTCTCTTTGTCTTCTTCGTATTTCTTTTCGTCGAATTTCGCAGAGCTCAACAACTTGAATCGAAAATAGGGGTCGAGCATTCGCTTGGTCTTGGAGATAGACAAGAAGCCCCAATCTTTGATGTACTCATTGAAAGAGGCCGGTTTACGCGACCCGTAAGGACTTTGTGCATTGTCGGGCTTAAGCGTAATGCGAGTCATTTCTTTGGTACCCTTAAGCTGCTTTTTGAGCTTTAGATTATCGAGGGCGGCGTTACCATAAAAATTGACGTCACCTATCAACACTTTAGAACCCTTCTCTACGCGGATCATTAAAAAATTAGAGTTGGCAAAGGCGGGGTCGGGCTTTTCTTCGATCAGCACCTTTACATTACGAAAACCTTTTTCGCCATAATGCTTGGTGATCTTCTCAACGATCTCTCTTCTGGTATTTTCGGTGATGATGGTCTGCTTGGACAAAGAAAGTTTGGTCAGCAGATCCTCTTCTTCCGATTTGCGAATACCCGAGAACTTATAGTTGCCCAGACGGGGACGTTCCTGTACGTTGATCTCTACCCATACTTTGTCGTCTTCGATGCGGGTAACGAATACTTGCGCACCGGAGAATAATTTTTGTCTCCACAGATTATTGATGGCCTTTCCAAAGATCTCTGCTCCGGGATGTACGAACTTATCGCCGGGTTGCAGGTTGGCAATGGAGAGTACGATAGCGGTATCGAGATAACGAATGCCTGTGATCTTTACATCGGCAATAAAATACTCCTTTACAATGCGGGCATTTTGCCATTCGAGCAACTTGGGATCGACCGATGTGGGACGTGTGGTATCGGGCACTTCTTGCGCCTTCAAGGGTCCCACAAGGATGAACAAACTGGTCACCCCATACAACAAAAAAAGAGAGATAGTACGCAATTAGTTAGTTTTCAATTTATTACTAGAAAAGTACTAAAACAACGGCAGGCAAATTAAGTGTAAAAATCGAAAGTCTTTGTTAAAGCTGCTCACTGGTCTTTCCGAACCGTCTTTCCCTATGCTGATAATCGATCAATGCCTCATATAAGTTCTCTTTTCTGAAATCGGGCCAGCGCACGGGCGTAAAGTAAAGTTCAGCGTATGCCAGCTGATAGAGCAAGAAGTTGCTGATACGATACTCTCCGCTGGTCCTGATCATGAGCTCAGGATCAGGAAACTTACTGGTAGTCAAGTAGTTCTGTAAGGTATCTTGGTTGATGTTATCAATCGAGAGACGCCCATTTTTTACCTCGTATGCTATGTTTTTTACCGCATGTAATAGCTCCCAGCGACCGCTATAACTCAGCGCCATGATCAGGTTTAACCCCGTGTTCTTACCGGTCATATCGAGGGCCTCCTCGAGCTCTTTACGGGCATAGTCGGGTAGCATATTCATATCGCCGATCACATGCAGGCGAATGTTGTTTTTGTTCAGGCTTTCGACCTCTTTGCGAATGGTGCTGACAAGCAATTCCATCAACCCGATCACTTCGTATTCGGGGCGGTCCCAATTCTCGGTAGAGAAAGCATATAGGGTCAGGTATTCGATGCCAAGCTCCGCACAACCTTCCACGATGTTGCGAACACTTTCGACCCCATGAAAATGGCCAAAAAGTCGGTCCTCGCCTTTTTCTTTGGCCCATCTTCCGTTACCATCCATTATGATGGCGATGTGGCGTGGCAACCGGTCTTTATCGATCTGTTCAAGCAGGGCCTGCATATAGGCATTCAGGTTTAATAGGGGGCAAAATTACCCGTATTTTTTGGATTAGGGCCAGCAGTTGTATGTGAAGGGCATTGACCGGCTTTCGCATTTTGACGAAGTAGACCCTGTTTCGTTTAATCGGCCGTGGGGCAGCTATAGGTGGTAAGATTAAAGCTCAGGGTCAGCAGGGCTGTTACGAACTGGTCTTTTTGCCGGCTACCGTTTCCACGCTCGCGACCCGGCAGACCAATCGGTGTAATGCCCAGTTCGCCGGACCGGTCACTGAGCAACTGTGCCACAGAAATCCCGGTGGGAGGCTTAGGAAAGGATGCAGGATCCACATAGGTCGAACTCACATCATCCAAATAATCCGTGTTGGTGAATCGATGCAGTACCTCAAAAGCAATGTTCACTCGCCCCCCATACAATGCATATTTGATGCCGCCCCCAAACGGAATGCTCAGTGCCGTAGTGCCATACATTTTACGTGTTGGATACAGCGGGCTGTTTTGTCCCTCTGTACCGATGGGCAACTCCCTGAAATAGTAACGCTCGCCCTGCAACTCCGTGTACGGATTGTATCCAAACAGACCTGCACCCAGTGTAACATAAGGTGTAAAAGAGGCAGAGGCATCACCGGGAACGAACCTGAAAAAATTAAAATCACCTTGCAGAGCCACTTCCCAAACGGCAGAAGTAAAACTGAGATTGCGAGAACGCATTACTTCATTTTGCGTATTGTACCTGTCCGCAAAACCAACTTGCGCGTAGGTGAGAGAGGTTCTGGCCGCAATGTAGTGACCCAGGTTTTTTCTAAAGAACAAGGTAGCGGCCTGTGCCGGACGATTCAACTTGGTGGTGGCATTCAGGTCGCCAAAATAATGAGCGACCCCAACGCCCACCCCGATCTCGGCCGCCGCCCGGTCGCCGTATTGCGCATGCAACGGATCGTGCCATAAAAGCCCGGCCATCAATATCACTCCTAAACGAAAAAAGGTCAGCATAGTACTTTGTTAGCTATCAAACGAAAAAAAGAGAGAATTCGTATGCGATCAATTTCGCTTGTCGAGCCCCCAGGTCAGTTTATTGTGAAGGGTTTGTAAAAAATTATTTTCGCTCAGGCGAATCAGACTAACGGAGAAGTTTTCTTTGCGAACCGCCAACTGAACGTCTTTGTGCACGATCTCTCGACGCGCATCGAGCGCACAGATGACCTGGTCGCTACGACTCTCGATGGCAAAGGATATCACATGATCGTCGGGCACTACGATGGGTCTTACATTCAGATTATGCGGAGCCACCGGCGTAATCACAAAACTCTGTGCATCCGGAAACACGATAGGACCATTGCAACTAAGCGAATACCCGGTAGATCCGGTGGGCGTAGCTACGATCAATCCATCGGCCCAATACGTATTTAAAAATTCTCCATTCAGATACGTGTGGATCTTGATCATGGAGGTAACATCTCTTTTGTGGATCGAAAATTCGTTCAACCCGTAGGGCACTTCGCCGAACAGCGGAATGTTGGCATCAAGATGAATCAGGGAGCGTTTGTCTTCGATATAGGTACGCTCTGCCACGGCCTTGATCGCAATGTCGATCTGGTCCTTTCCAATACTGGCCAAGAAACCCAGTCGTCCAAAGTTGATCCCCATTACGGCGATCTTTTTTTCTCTGATAAGCGTAATGGTATCGAGCAGCGTGCCGTCTCCTCCTAAGCTGATGATGACCTCAATGCCATCGGTCAGTTCGCTTGCTTGCGAAAAAGTAGCGACCTGCCCTGGCAATTGCACCACTTCTTTGATCTGCTGATAGAACGGAGCATACAATACCGGTTCGATCTGTCGATGACGCAAGGCCTCAAAAAAAAGCTGAAGGGGCAACTGCTGATCTTCTTCAAAAACACGACTGTAAATGGCTACCCTCATACTCAAAAACTAATATTGCGATGCAAAAATAACCCGTTTTGCCCTAACTGATTAAAGCTATACTCAAATCGAAAGGTTATATCATAGAGCGATAACAGATCGATCCCCACACCGCCGGCATGTAATGGTCTGTTGTTAAGTTGATTGAGACCGGGTTGCGGATTGTGAACATAGCCACTGTTGGCAAAGACCCTTGCAAAGATCCGGATGGGTACGTTCGACAACCCTTTCTTTCTTCTAATAAGTTCCGGCACCGGAACACGCAACGTAGCCAACTCTCTTGTTAATGATGCACGCAGATATCCTCCGGCCACACCATCGATCACATAATACTCATATCCCCGCAAGAAAATATCTCCGTACCCTAGAAAACGTCGATTGAAGAAAGGTTGCGTAAATGGAAGCTTGATGCCAGCATACGCCTGCATCGATAAAAAATAATCAGCCCCTACTTGCCAACTGCGAAACGCTTCTCCATGCAATTGCCAAACCCTGGTTTCTTTACTCCATCCTCCTTTGCTGAATCGTACCCGATAAGCGCGCCCTATGAGTGGGTAGGGAATATAATCGACGTTCTGGTAAGAGAAGCGATACGAAAACTCGGGGAACCGAACGCGGGTGGAGCCATTTGAGAAATAATCGGAATTCATCCTCACAATGGTATCCAGAATTTGTTCGGAAAAATAAGTAAGCCCGATCTGGTGACGAGAGAACAATTTTTTGCGATAGGTCAGCTCTGCACTTGCATTAGAAAACTGTCTGGCATACAGGTTGTCGCTTCGCCAGAACATTTGCTTGTCGTCGATGGTATTGTAGTTGATCTCTCGGGCTTTGCCGGTATTCATCGATAGTCGATAGCCCCACCGCAGCTTTTTGTCAAAATATGGACGCTCGTAGCTGATCGAGGCTTGCTGCGTATAGCCGGTAAATAACCAGACCCGTATTTTGTCGTTGTGGCCAGATACATTATTGTACAATAATTTGGTGCCAAAGTTCACGCGTCGCAAACTGGCCCGCTGGTCGATCAACCATTGATTGAAATTGCGATCGATGAGCTTGAAATAGGGAAATGGAAAAATATACCAACGCTCTACCACTTGTACCACCACCTCCACGCAATTACCATCAAAACGACCGGCAGTGACCGTTACCGAATGAAATAGGGTGGTATTCATCAGTTGCTGCTGTGCCGTCTCGAAGAGAGAGGCCAGTTCCTGCAACCCATACGACTGCCCGGGAACAAAAGGGATCTCGCGGGCAATGATGGCAGCCTTGGTCTTTTTATTACCGTTGATGGTAATGGAGGCCACCAGTAACTTGGCGCCGGCGGGAACCATGACCATCTCTACCCCTTGCGAAAGAGGAAGATCGGGACGAACGGAATCGCGCAGCATGGGCAACAGAGCCTGCTCCACGGCAGGCATATCTTGTTGAGCTTTACTGGGCAAGACAGCGCACAACCATAGTGAAAGCAGGAGTAGACGGTGTATAGCAGGTATCACAGCAAGCGCAAAGTTCAGCATTCCTGCGTAAGATCGGGTATTTGAGCAAGGAATAACCGATCAGATTTTTAAGTAATGCATCAGATGATCGTAATTGCTGCGCAGTTGGTTGGTATACTGCTCTTCTCCGGCGTAGAAACGAACGGTGTAATCGTAGCGCTGAAACGTAGCTACGATATCGGAGATCTCGGGCTTGTTGATACGAAGGGTTATTTGAATTACGCCGGTCTGCAGATCGTTAACGGTATTGAGTTGCGTGATCTGGGCATCGTTGGTCTCTACCAGCTTACTGATCTCGCTAAATGAATATTGATTGGATTCTTTTTCGAGCACCAATAATCCGCCACCTTCTTGCAGCCCCAGAAATCGCGCAAGCTCTTGCAATAGCGAAGAAAGTGTCAGCAGGGCCACCAAGTCCTTTTCTTCTCCCAGTACGGGAACGACCTCGATCTGTTGTTCGGTGGCCAGGGTCAGCGCCTGTAAAAAATGATGCTCGCCGGTTATGGCCGGTGCAGCTAGTAAAGGAAGAATCGATTGCAATGTGTCAACGGGCGTATGTTCAAGCAAATCTTCTTCTGCGACCAATCCCATGTAAATACCAGCCTCCACTACGGGCAAGTGCCCGCAATGATGATCTTGCATCATCTGAAGTGCCTCGGCGACCGTATCGCTCGATTGCAACCAGGGAAGTGACGAAGAAGGGATATCTCGTACCAGCATTTGAATCGTTATAAACGTTGGCGCGAATCGCAAAATTGCCCGCACCCCGCATCAATAACCCACTAACTCGTTTTTAGTTTGGTCAGAAAGCCCTGTAAGATCTTATTGAACTCGTCGGGCACCTCCATCATTGGCGCATGCCCGCACTTATCGATAAAATGCAGTTCGCTGTTTGGAATAAGCTTGTTGAACTCCTGGCCCACAAAAGGAGGTGTGATAGTGTCATTGTTGCCCCAGACCAACAAGGTCGGCACTTGTATTTTATTAAGCTCATCACCCAGATTGTTACGAATAGCGCTTTTGGCCAGCGCGATGATCTTGATCACCTTTAACCGGTTATTGGTAATGCTATAGACCTCGTCTACCAATTCTTTGGTCGCCACATTGGGATCGTAAAAAGTAAGGGCGGTCTTACTTTTGATGTACTCGTAATCGCCTCGACGAGGATAGCTGTCTCCCATTCCATTCTCAAAGAGTCCGGAGCTGCCCGTTAAGATCAACGAGCGAATTCGCTCGGGATGTTTTAAGGTATAGACGAGCGCAACATGCCCGCCCAATGAGTTGCCGAGTAGATGCACCCCGTTCAGGTCCAACGCTTCGAGAAAACGATGCACGTATTTTGAAAGTCCTCCCACCGATGTATGGAGAATGTCCATGTCGAGCAAAGGAAGCAGTGGAACAATGACCCGATTATGAAAACGAAAATGTTCAATGAGACCGGAAAAGTTGCTCATGGCGCCGAACAATCCATGCAACAACACAAGCGGTTCTCCGGTACCCTCCTCTACAAAACGGAATTTGTCTTTTTGTTTGATCTCATAATTCATAGGCTGGGTGGACGGGTGAATCCGTTGCTAAAATAGTCGTTTTGACCCAATCGGCGACTGATAAGCAGAGATATTACCTTAAGTTAAAACAGAAGAGGTCAATGACCCGAAAGGTTCGCATTGAGTTCGGCAAAGAATTGTTGCAGGGCCGAGAACATATCTTTAAACAAGGGGAATAATGTTGCCATTCCTTCAATGACCCAAGGTCCCAGTTTTTGCAAGAAAGCAAAAGTGACCGACTCTGCTGTCGTGGTCTTGCTGAGAATGCCCATTGAGAAAAGGTAGAACAACACCACACTGTATACTAACGTGTAGAGTGCCACATAGAGCAGGACGCCACCGAGTTTATTGGCCCAGCCCAACGTAACGATCTTGACCGCCTCCTCAATGGCATTGGCGGCCAACCGGATCAATAGAACGACCGCTATAAAAACGACCAGAAAAGAAAGTAACGGGATCCACCCACCTGCTATATCGGTATATTGTCGCATGGCATCGGCAGCCACCACCGATAACTTAACGGCCGCTGCCAACCCCACTACCACGGCCACAAAAGAAAAAACCCCCACGATCAGCCCCCGCTTGTACCCTTTTACGCCGGCCAACAACAGCAATGCTATCAGAATAAGATCAATTACCATAAGATGGAGGAACGCATGTTACGATGAGGCCAGCAACTCTTTTACGATGGCGGCTATGGTTTTTCCGTCGGCCTTGCCGGCCAGCTCTTTGTTGGCCGCACCCATGACCTTGCCCATATCGGCTGCGGTAGTGGCACCGACCTTGGAAATGATACCGGCCAACGCACTGCGCAAGGCGACTTCGTCCATTTGTTGGGGAAGAAACTTTTCGATCACAGCGATCTCTTCGATCTCTTTTTGCGCCAGCTCAGGACGGGATTGCTGCTGAAAGATCTCGAGAGAATCTTTTCGCTGCTTGACCATTTTTTGCAGCAGTTTGATCTCGGCCTCTTCGCTCAGTTCGCCCGTAGCACCCTCTGCGGTCTTTGCCAGTAGTATTGCGGCCTTGATGGCGCGAAGGCTTCGCAGGGCCGCTTCGTCTTTTGCCAACATGGCCGCCTTTAGATCGACCATGATCTTTTGCTCGAGTGCCATAGTGTTATTGCGCTTTATTTTCTTGTAATTGCTTTTCGCGAAAACGAGTATAGAAGTTGCGGGCAAATTGCTTCATCTCGTCGACCTGGTCGTTATACTGTGTGGCGCGGCCGTAGGTATCGGCCATGGTCATCAGGGTTTGATAAAAAAAATCGGCCATCTCATCGACCATCATATCTTGGGTCCATAGATCGATACGCAAGGCGGCTTTTTCGGCCGCGTCCCAAAATGAGATCATCATGGCCTTGGCCGCTTGTTTTTTATCGGCACCCGTGTCGGTGGCACTCCAATGAATGGATGCAGGAATTTTTTTCTCGTCGGTCTGAACGTCAATGGTAATGGTAGATATAGACATGTGCTAAATTGAATGATGCAAAGATAGGTAAGGCGTGTTAAGCTCTCGGTTCGTTCTACCCCTCTGCCAATTGGCGAAGCTTTTCCCGAAGCTTTACAGTCGTAGCAGAAAAGTCAAAACCGCTTAGCAATTGTTGTCCGTTTCGGATCAGTTGCAATCGGAGGGTCTCATCCTTATAAACCTGCATCATAACGGCCGCTATCGCTTCTTTTGTCTCTGATTCGGCATACAGTAACGACTCTCCGGCTATTGCAGAGAGTCCCTGGTCTTGCAAAGTGAGAAGAGGTACACCGGCACGCCATGCGAGTACGGTCGTCATCAGGGCCGATCCGGGAGATGCTACCGACAAGAGCGCATAAGCCGCCCCGGTCAACTGCGCCATTTGCGTTGGGCTGATCTGTTCAGTAATCACCAAAGAACTTTTGTATTTGTATTGCTCTATTTTTTTTGCCAACTTGGGATAATGCTGCGCAAGTGAAAAAGGGAGTACCAGTCGCAACCCACTTTGCTGTCGATTTTTAAAGAGCGAAAAGGCCTGTAGTATGGTGGTCAGCTGCGACTCCGATGGTAACGGACCGGCCAGCATAAAAAACTCCCTTCCAAAAGACCATTGCTCTTTGATGTGTAGCTTTTCTTCGCCCGACAGCAGCTCGTATCCCGAAAAGGGAATGGGAGTAAAAGAAACCTCTTGCCCGGCAAAGGCCAGGGCCGCCAACGAAGTAACCCGTGCATGTCGCCAGCGGCCAAAAACAGCCTGGCCGGACCGGGTGTTGACCAGCAAATCGGGTTTAAAAGAAGCTAGCTTCAGATACAAGCGCACATCGGCCCAAAAGGGAAAAAGAGGAAAGCGACGGAGAATTTTTACCGCGGCAAGCCGCTCATGAAAGGGTTCTTGCAGATCGCTATCAGATAGTACAAGATAGCGATCCTCAGGGTATTGCACCGTCAACTGCCTGACCCAAGAAAGGGCAATGGCAGCCACACCGTCTGTAGCAGAATGGGGTATGTAAAAAGCCACGCGCATCAACGGCAAAGGTAGGGTCCCTCGAAGCCAGTTGTCCACTCATACGGTCTTTCTTACCTTTGTAAGCTATGGAAGCACAGAAAATGGAGTACAACACCACCCGTAATCATCTTATCATGCGGGAATATGGTCGTCATGTGCAACGAATGATCGAACACGTACAGCAGATCGAAGACCCCGAAAGACGCCAGCGTAACGCCCAGTCCGTGATCGAACTGATGGGTTTTTTAAACCCTCATCTTAAAAATATAGAGGACTTCAGACACAAGCTTTGGGACCATTTGTTTTTGATCGCCGACTTTAAGCTTGATGTTGAATCACCCTATCCGATCCCCACCCGTGAGACGCTCAAGGCCAAACCCAAACCACTTTCTTACCCGAAGCGTTATCCCCGTTACTCGCATCTTGGAAAGAATCTTGAGCTCATTATCAACAAGGCACTCGAAGAGGAACAAGCCGATAAGAAGCTGGGCTTTGCCAATGCCATTGCTTATTACATGAAGCTGGCATATAACAACTGGCACAAGGAACTCGTCTACGACGATGCGATCCAAAGCGAGCTCAACACCATCACCGACGGTCAACTTACCTTTACCAATACACCTTACATCAAGGCCTATCGCCCGCAACAAGAAGGACGAGACATGGGCAGAGGAGGATATGGTAAAGGCAGAGGTAAGTATCGCCCCGGAAACGGCCGCAGAGACAATCGGCCGGGTGGCAACTTCAAGAAAAAACGTTATTGATCTTCTCCGCCAGAAGGTCTTTCTATGTCGTCATTGCAACATAAGCTTATCATCATTGCCGCTCCCTCCGGTGCCGGCAAGACCTCGATCGTAAAACACTTACTGTCTACTCTGCCGGACCAGCTCGGATTTTCCGTTTCGTGCGCCACAAGAGCGTCAAGAGCCGGTGAAACACATGGTTCCGATTATTATTTTATTACCCCCCAGGAATTTACCCGCCGAGTGGAAGCCGGAGAGTTCGCGGAATGGGAAATGGTCTACGAAGGAAAATTCTACGGCACACTGCATAGCGAACTGCAACGCATCTGGGATCAACGACAAGCACCCTTGCTTGACATAGATGTAAAAGGAGGATTGCGGATAAAAGAGCAATACCCGCAGAGCTTATCGCTGTTCATCGAACCTCCTTCACTTGAAGTGTTACGTGAGCGGCTCGCCGCCCGCGGCACAGAGACGCCAGACTCGCTGCAAATGCGACTCAACAAGGCCAGTGAAGAATGCAGCTATCGCAACCAATTCGATCATATCATCGTCAATGATCAACTCGAAAAAGCCTGCAAAGAGGCCGTTAGCTTAGTGAAAGACTATCTGACCAGATAAGTATATGATGGGAGAATCGCTCATATGGTTTTTTTTAACCTTACTGTTGATGGGGCTTTTTTCCGGTATCGAAATGGCCTTCTACAGTGCCAACCGATTAGGACTTGAACTGCGCAAAAAAGAACAACAAAGGGCTTTTCATTTAGTTAGTCACTATTACGAAAAACCCGATCGATTTTTGGCGAGCACTTTACTGGGATTTACCTTTTTTCTGGTCTTGCTTGGTTTGCAAATTAGCGGGGTCGCTCAACTGATCTGGTATCGTTTTCACATGGGTTCAGATCTGGGCAGAGTGCTACTCGAGATGATCGTGGTCACGCTGATCGTGCTTTGCTTTGCAGAGTTTTTTCCGCGAGCCATCTTCAGGGCCCATGCCAATCGGCTATTACTGGCAACGGCCCCATTGTTTCAGATTTTTTTCAAGATCCTGCAGCCGATCGCAGTGGTCATGATGAATTTCGCAGAGTGGGTGCTGGTCTATGTCTTTAGCATACGAGTAGACCCACACAAAGAAACATTGACAAGATCGGACCTTAAATTCTTGTTCACACCGGCTGCTAAAGATGAGCGAGAAGAGCGCAATGCACAATTGATAGAGAACGCACAGGAACTTCCCCGCGTACGCATCAGACAATGTCTGGTACCGCGCAAGGAGATCATTGGCATTGAGCAAGGGGCTCCCATCGAAAAACTAAAACAACAGTTCATCGATACCAAACTCAGTCGGCTGGTCGTATATAAGAACAATATCGATCATATCATAGGCTATGTGCATCAACTTGACCTATTCGCATCGCCCGCTACCATCAGCGAGATCATGTATCCGATACCCGCCGTTCCCGAAAGCATGAGTGCAGCCGACCTGATCAGTAAGTTTACCCGCGAACGAAAAAGCATTGCCTGGGTAGTGGATGAGTTCGGCGGTACAGCCGGCATCATTACCATGGAAGATGTACTTGAGGAACTCTTTGGAGAGATACAAGACGAGTACGATACCGAAGAGTTACTGGAGAAAAAAATAAGTGAACACGAATATATTTTTTCGGGTCGCATTGAGCTGGACTATCTTGATGATAAATATGGACTGGATCTGCGACAAGAAGAGGCCGAGACCTTATCGGGCTACATTATCAATTACCACGAAAAGATCCCCCGACAAAAAGAGCGCATCATCATTGATGGCTACGAGTTCGAGGTTCTACAGGTTACCGATACCCGCATTGAGACCGTCAAGGTAAAAAGACTTCGCTGACCGGTCTGTGCAATAAAACGGTACTCGTATATTTGTTGCCTGTTTACTCCATGTCTTTACTCAGCTTTTTCAACAGAAGAGATACCAGCCAGGCCGGCGAGATGACCTTTATCGATCATCTCGAAGAACTCCGTTGGCATATTATCCGATCGGTGATCGCGGTATTGGTTTGCGCTATTTTTATCTTTTTCAATTCGAATTTCGTGGTAAGTGAACTGATATTCGGCCCCACTCGTCCCGACTTTGTCTCCGCAAAATGGCTGTGCGGCCTCGGACGGCAGATCGGTATCGGAGACGCCCTTTGCTTTCAGCAAGTAGAGGCAAAGTTTTTGGAAACGACCATGACCGGCCAGTTCGTGGCTTCCTTTACGCTGGCGTTCATGGGCGGTTTCATTATCGCCTTCCCCTATATTTTTTGGGAGTTCTGGCGATTCGTTAAACCGGCCTTGTCGGCACAAGAGCTCAAAGAGACTAGAGGCGTTATCTTTTGGGTATCACTTCTCTTTTTTACAGGAGTGCTCTTTGGCTATTACATATTGACGCCCTTTATGGTCAATTTCTATTTCAACTACAAACTCAGCGAACAGATCCAGATCATGCCCAGCTTCTCTGATTACCTCGAGAACCTGATCTATACGACCGCAGGCATCGGCTTGCTTTTTCAAATGCCTCTGTTGATGAGCTTGCTGGCCCGCATCGGAATTGTCTCTGCTCGGTTTTTGCGACAGTATCGCCGACATGCCTTTGTGATCATACTGATCGCAGCGGCCATTATTACCCCCTCTACCGATCCCTTTAGCTTAACTATCGTTACCATACCGCTCTATCTGCTATTCGAAGCCAGTATTATCATTACCGCGCGTATCGATAAACGACGTGCCAAGCAAGAGCAGCAGTGGAGTTAATAAAGCCCCCTTTATGTCTACTCAATTTAACAAGAGTTTGCCCGTAGCCATCGGATGCGATCATGCAGGTTTTCAGTACAAAGAAAAGATCGTTGCACTGCTTCGCGATCTAGAATGGAAAGTAGAAGACCATGGTGCCTTTAGTACCGACTCGGTGGATTATCCCGATATGGCACATCCCGTTGCCAAAGCAGTTGCCAATGAGCAGGCAGCCTTTGGTATCCTGATCTGTGGTAGCGGTAACGGCGTGGCCATTACCGCCAACAAAGAGGCCCGCGTTAGAGCAGCCTTGTGCTGGGAGCAAGAACTGGCCAAACTGGCTCGCGCACATAACAATGCCAATGTTCTATGCTTGCCGGCACGTTTTGTGTCGGGAGAACTGGCCGAAAAGATGGTATTGGATTTCATAGCAACCCCCTTTGAGGGCGGCCGGCACCAAAACCGGGTCAATAAAATTGCCGGCTGCTAACCGCTTCTCGCTTTAACTTCACCATAAACGCAACCCCCATGAAAAAGATCGTATTCATCGTAATGCTGCTCGGCCCGATTGCGCTCTTTGCGCAAAAGAAAGACAAGGCTGCTCTTCAGGCCGCCGCGACCATCAATGCAGAAGATATGAAACGACATCTTTATATTCTGGCCGGCCCCGAGATGGAAGGACGAGACACTCCATCACCCGGTTTGGAAAAAGCCGCCAACTATATAGAAAATCATTTTCGTCAACTGGGTCTGCTAGCTGGTAACAACGGAAGCTATCGCCAATACTACCCGCTTTTCAAAGATTCCATGACAGCGGCCTCGCTCGAGATCAATGGTGTGTCTTTTGTACTGAATCAAGACTTTCAGCCTTTATCAGGCAACTATAGCGCCTCCATGCGATTCTCCGAGATCGTCTTTGCAGGCTTTGGTATCAGTGATGGAGAACTTCGCAATGACTACAAGGATCTGCCCGTTACCGGAAAACTGGTACTGATCATGGATGGAATGCCCGAAGGATATAAGCCCAGTGTGAGCGGATTTGCCTCGCCCGCCTCGCTGAATGGCAAACTGAATACTGCACTTAGCAAAGGCGCCGCTGGCGTATTGATCGTTCATAGCAATTTTCCACGCCGGGCATCAGCCGTTACCAGCAATTGGAGTTTGAACGGATTTAGAGCAACGCAATCATTATTTGGCTTCTATATCTCTCCCAAAGTGGCCGGTATGCTGCTTGGCACCACCCCTGAATCACTCACAGAAAAAATAAAAGCAAACGCCATTGCGCATAAACCCTATCGCGGACTCACGGCACTGCACTATGGCAAGCAAACCATCAGCGAAAATGTATCGAACGTGCTAGGCCTGATCGAGGGAACTGATAAAAAAGATGAATACGTTGTCATTACTGCGCACTATGACCATGTGGGCAAAAGAAGTGATGGCACCATTTACTACGGAGCCGACGACGACGGCAGTGGTACGACCGGTATCTTGGAGTTGGCAGAAGCATTCACCGCTGCCAAGGCAGCCGGAAAAGGCCCTCGCCGCAGCATTTTGCTGATGACGGTAAGTGGAGAAGAGAAAGGATTATGGGGCAGTCAGTATTACTCCGAGAATCCTATTTTCCCGCTCGAAAAAACAACGGTTGACCTAAACATCGATATGATCGGACGGATCGGATCGGATTATCTGAAAGACAAGGACTCGGTCAATTATGTCTATACGATCGGAGATGATAAGTTAAGCTCCGACCTGGCACCGATCACCGACCAGGTCAATGACACCTATACCAAAATGAAACTGGATCGCAGATACAACGACCCCAAAGATCCCAACCGATTCTACTACCGTAGCGATCATTACAATTTTGCCGCCAAGGGAGTTCCTATCATCTTTTATTTTAATGGCGTACATGCCGATTATCACAAACCCACCGATACACCCGATAAGATCAACTATCCGTTGATGGCAAAAAGGGCCCAGCTGGTATTTCATACCGCATGGGAGATCGCCAATCGCGAAGAAATGCTTAAAAGAGATATGCCATTGGGCATGCCTCCGGGTCGCTAATAAATAGCGTTACCAGCCCAACACCCAGGCAAAGATCAACGGTGCCACGATTGTAGCATCGCTCTCTACTATGAACTTAGGGGTATGAATATCGAGTTTGCCCCAAGTGATCTTTTCATTAGGAACCGCGCCGGAGTAGGATCCGTACGAAGTGGTAGAATCACTGATCTGGCAGAAATAACTCCAGAACGGAACATCATGCCACTCCAGGTCCTGGTACATCATAGGCACCACACAAATTGGGAAATCGCCTGCGATACCACCTCCAATTTGAAAGAATCCAACTCCCTTACCACTTGAGTTAGCGCGATACCACTCCGACAACCAGGCCATGTACTCGATTCCATTCTTTACCGTTGAGGCACTCAACTCTCCTTTAATCACATAGCTGGCAAAAATGTTGCCGGTGGTAGAATCTTCCCAGCCGGGTACCACAATGGGCAGATTACGCTCTGCGGCCGCCACGATCCAGCTGTCTTTGGGATCGATCTCGTAGTATTGCTTCAACTCGCCCGATAAGACGGTTTTATAAAGAAACTCGTGCGGAAAGTAGCGTTCGCCCTTTGCCTCGGCATCCTTCCATTGCTTGACCAGATGCTTTTGTAAGCGACGAAAGGCCTCCTCTTCGGGAATACAGGTGTCCGTAACGCGGTTATAGTGATTTTCGAGCAGGTCCCACTCTTCTTGAGGAGTCAGGTCCCTGTAATTGGGAATGCGCTTATAATGAGAGTGCGCCACCAGATTCATCACGTCTTCTTCGAGATTGGCTCCGGTGCAACTGATAATATCTACTTTGCCCTGGCGGATCATCTCGGCGAGTGACACGCCCAGTTCGGCCGTACTCATGGCACCGGCCAGGGTGATCATCATCTTTCCGCCTTCGAGCAGGTGTTGTTCATAACCCTTGGCAGCATCGACCAGCGCTGCGGCATTAAAGTGGCGGTAATGATGTTGTACGAACTGCGAAATGGGTCCTTTTTGCATGGAGGATGGTTTGAGCCGCCTTCAGATCACAAAAGGGTGAGACATTGCGGGAGCAGCAAAGATAAAGGATGAATGAAAAGAGAAATACTTGCAACTTTGCCCCTATGAAAAAGTTTTTGCTGATCGTATGGCTTGGTTTATCTCAAGCAAGTTGGGCACAACCCTCTTATTATTCAAGTCAAGAGGCAGAACTGGCAATTACCGGAGGAACACTCAAGGGAACCTTATTTACTCCCAATGATGTAAATCGCCCGGCCGTCGTGCTCATCATAGCCGGATCGGGACCCACCGATCGCGATGGAAACAGCCCGCTGCTAGCCGGAAAAAATAATTCGCTGCTGCAATTGGCCGATAGCTTAGCAGCCCGTGGCATTGCGTCGCTTCGCTATGATAAAAGGGGCGTAGCCAAAAGCCAGATCAAGGGATTCAAAGAAGAACAAATGCTCTTTACCGACGGCGTAAGTGATGCCCAGGGATGGGTACAGTGGTTGCGCGAAAAAGGGTTTCGAAAGATCTATATCGCCGGACACAGCGAAGGCTCGTTGGTCGGATTGATCGCCGCACAATCAGAAAAAATAAAAGGATTTATTAGCATAGCCGGTGTGGGTCGCCCCATTGACCTGGTATTGCGAGAGCAACTGGCAGCCGGAGCCGGACCAGACTCCCTTAAGCTTCTCGCCAATCGCTATCTCGACACGCTCATGAGCGGACAGCGAATCGCCAAACCAAACCCTTTGTTATTCTCCTTGTTCAGACCTTCGGTGCAGCCCTATATGATCTCGTGGCTTCGCTACGATCCGCAACAACTGATACGATCGCTTGCATTACCCGTGCTCATTATGCAAGGCACCAATGACATTCAGGTAAAAGAGACGGATGCGGAGCTTTTGGCCCGAGCCAAACCCGATGCCAAACTCGTCATTATCGAAAACATGAATCACGTGTTAAAAGAGGTAAAAAGTAGCGCGAAAGCAGACAATATGGCCAGTTATTCCAATCCCGGGTTACCGGTCATGACCCAGCTGGTAAACGCCATCGATCAGTTTGTGAAGGGCAAATTGAACTAAATTTGAAAAGTATTAATCTATACTCTTTTACATGATTAGATTTTTTTCTGTCATCGCGCTGCTACTGGTTCTTTTTTCTTGCCGGCAACAACAAAGATCATCTGGCCCTGCCGTTACGCTCCCTCCAATAACAAGCGGTCATGCCAGCCCCGCCATCAACCCCTATGCCACCGTTGATATCTCTCCCATGGATATGAGCTATTGGCCGCTCGATTATCCAAAACGCAGACTGACCGGCGAGCTGACCACTCCGCCACTTGCGAGAGTTATCTATAGCCGTCCGCACCTGCAAGGCCGTACCCTTTTTACCGATATACTGCAATACGAGCAACTCTGGCGACTGGGAGCGAACGAAGCCACCGAGTTGCAACTATTCAATGATGCACTGATAGAGAACCAGCCGGTAAAGGCCGGTCGCTATACGATGTATTGTATTCCACATCGCGACACCTGGACCTTTATCCTTAACAGTACCACAGATATTTGGGGAGTACAACAAGAGCACAGTACCGATATGCTACGATTCGAAGTGCCCGTTATCAATACAGGCATGGCCCTTGAGTATTTTACGATGGTCTTTAAAGAAAAAGAAGACAAGGCAGAGCTGGTCGTGGCTTGGGAAAATCTGGAAGCAAGAATTCAACTTAAATTTTGAAACAATAACTTATGGCAGCGCAAGAAGAAAAAAAATGGGGCGATAACACGGTATTTGTACATGCAGGGGCACACCCCGATCCCTCCACAGGAGCGATCATGACCCCGATCTACCAAACTTCTACCTATGTGCAAGAAGCGCCCGGCGTCAATAAGGGATTCGAATATGCGCGCAGTCAAAATCCCACACGAAAAGCCCTTGAAGAAGCGATTGCGATGCTCGAGCAGGGCAAACACGGATTGGTATTCAGTAGTGGCGTAGCAGCTACCGATGCGGTCATCAAATTGCTCAGCGCTGGCGACGAAGTGATCTGTGGCAACGATATGTATGGAGGCACCTACCGATTATTCACCAAGATCTTCTCGCGCTTGGGGATTGTATTTCATCAGGTCAACACCACACAGCTCGATGAAGTAAAAAAAGCCATCAACGAAAAAACAAAACTCATCTGGATCGAGACCCCCACGAATCCGTTGATGAACGTATCGGACATTGCGGCCATTGCCGCACTGGCCAAAGAAAAGGGATTACTGCTGGCGGTCGATAACACGTTCGCCTCTCCGGCCTTGCAGCAACCCCTTACCCTGGGCGCTGATATTGTAATGCATTCTGCCACTAAATACCTGGGAGGTCACAGCGATGTAATTCAGGGAGCGCTCGCCGTTAACAGCGATGCGCTGCGCGAACAACTTTTTTTTATTCAAAAAAGCAGCGGAGCCGTACCGGGCCCAATGGATTGTTTTCTGGTGTTGCGTGGCATTAAAACCTTAGGACTACGAATGAAGGCCCACTGCGAAAATGGTGCTGCCATTGCACAGTGGCTGGCAAAGCATCCCAAGATCGAGAAAGTGTACTGGCCCGGTTTCGATACGCACCCCGGACATGCCATTGCAAAAAGACAAATGAAAGGTTTCGGTGGTATGATCTCGTTCGAACTAAAGGATAACGACCCGATAGCAACAAAAAAAGTTTTGTCGGGCACCCGCCTTTTTTCGCTGGCAGAAAGTCTGGGAGGCGTAGAATCGCTCATCAATCATCCCGCCACCATGACGCATGCCTCGATTCCGCGCGAGGAGCGACTTCGCAATGGACTTTCCGATAAACTGATCCGACTGAGCGTAGGAATAGAAGATGCTACCGATCTGATAGAGGACCTGGCCAGCGCCATTGGCTAAGAGCGCTTCTCGAAGACCAGGCTCTTGACCTTTTCTTTGTCTTCTTTTTCGTTTTTAAGATCGAACATGGTACCAAATACCAGATCCCATAATGTGGAGCTGACCCCGAAGCCATGATGTTCGTTCTTGTAATGATGCAGGTGATGGTTGCGCCACAACGGCTTCATCCACTTGAACGGAGGATTCCAGGCATGGATCGCATAATGCATGGAAGCATAAAGAAGATAGCCAAGTAAGAATCCGGGAAAGAATAACAGCGCGTAAGATCCCATCATCCAATAATAGGTGCCGAAAATAACGGTAGAGATCAGAATGCTTGGAACCGGGGGCATAAAAAGTCGTTGCCTGTCGCGCGGATAATGATGATGATTGCCATGCATGGTATAGACCACTTTCGTCGCAAAGGGGGTCTTGGGTACCCAATGAAAAATGAACCGATGTGCGAGATATTCAAAAAAGCTCCAGAAAAAAATACCCAGTAAAAAATAAAGTGCCATGGAGGCCGCATCAAAACCAAAACGTACATGCGCCAAATAAGGAAGATAGACCAGGACAGGGAGGTACATTCCCCAGATGACCAGTGGATGTGCTTTGGTGAGCATTTCGAGAAAATCACTTTTAAAGAGACGGGCCTGTCCTTTATTGTGTATTTTTTCAAATTCCATGGCGCAAAGATAATGTGCATATCGAAAATTTTTAGATGATCTTGGTCATAACAACTTCTTAAAATCGCATTAACCTTGCTACCTTAGCAGCTGCGAAAACCCGGCCTATGAAACTGCTCAGTTACCAGCGAGACGAAAGAGAACAATTAGGAGTGCTCATCGACGGGTTCGTTTACGACATGGAGGTGCTTCATCCCGAACTGCCGAGCAGTATGAACCTTTTTTTGAATTACTGGGATGACTTTTTTCCCATGGCCCGGGCCGCTGAAAAACTAGTGCAGGAAGGCGGGCATTTTACCAAACAGGGTACCCCGCTGGCACAAGTGAGCTTGCTGGCGCCGGTTCCCTACCCCTCTTCTTGCCGCGATGGATATGCGTTTCGCCAGCACGTGGCCGCTGCCCGACGAAACAGAAAAGTAGAGATGATCCCGCAGTTCGATGAGTATCCCATTTTTTATTTTACCAATCACCATAGCATACAAGGGCCGGGGCCGATTCGCTGTATGCCCGATCATTTCGAAAAGCTGGATTTTGAGCTCGAAGCTGCCATCGTGATCGGCAGACCCGGTCGCAACATACGGGCCGCTGAGGCAGATCAGCATATAGCAGGTCTCATGATCATGAACGACATGAGCGCCAGGACCCTTCAGATGGAAGAGATGTTGTTGAATCTGGGCCCTGCCAAAGGAAAAGATTTCTCTACCGTCATTGGCCCCTGGCTCGTTACTCTCGATGAGCTGGAGCCGTTCGAAATAGCTGCCAAACCCGGACATACCGGTAAAAACTGGAATTTGGAAATGCGTTGCTGTGTCAACGGGCAACTTGTAAGCCAAGGCAATCTCGGCGATATGGACTGGACCTTTGCCGAGATCATTGAACGAGCTTCGTACGGGGTCGATCTGTATCCGGGTGATGTGATCGGCAGCGGGACCGTCGGAACCGGTTGCTTTTTAGAGTTGAACGGAACCGGCAAATTACAGGACCCCGCCTACCAAGAGCAGTGGCTGCAACCTGGCGATAGCGTCGAGATGACCATTGATGCACTGGGCACGCTATCTAACCAGATCGTCAAAGAAGAAACCGACTGGAGCATTTTGCGCCAGAAAAAAAACCAGCCTCGCTAATATGCAATTCGATCTGTCACTTTTACCCGCAGTAGAAAAGCAATATTATCTGCAGCAGATCGTCGCGCCTCGTCCTATTTGTTTTGCCTCTACCATCGATTTGGACGGCCATGTTAATTTGAGTCCCTTTAGTTTCTTCAATGTATTCTCTGCACAACCTCCTATAGTCATTTTTTCTCCTGCGCGCAGAGTGCGAGACAATACGACCAAGCATACACTTGAAAATGTACAACAGGTCCCGGAAGTAGTGATCCATATGGTAACAGAAGATATGGTACAACAACAATCGCTGGCCAGTTGTGAATTTCCCAGAGAGGTCAATGAGTTTGAGAAGGCAGGCTTTACGCAAGAGCCCGCCACCAGGGTACGACCTCCGATGATCAAAGAGTGCAAGATCAAAATGGAATGCCGTGTGCAAGAGATCAAACCGCTGGGCAACGAAGGAGGCGCAGGCAATCTGGTCATTTGCGAGGTACTGGTGATTCACATCGACGACAGTTTACTGGACCACGATAAAAAGATGGACCCTCGTCGGTTGCCATTGGTAGCCCGCTTGGGAGGAGATTGGTATGCGGTGGTCAATGAGCAAAGTCTCTTTCAGGTAGCCAAGCCCAATACGCAACTAGGCATGGGGATCGATGCGTTGCCTGTTTCAATTCGCAACAGTCGGATCTTTTCAGGTAATGACCTCGGACAGTTAGCGAACTGCACCCGCATTCCCGATGTAGACCCAGGGTATGATGATGCCCATTTAAAGCAGATCATTCAATACTTCTCCATCAACCCCGAAGAGATGGAAAAAGAGCTCCACCGTTATGCCAAAGAGCGGCTTCAAAACGGGGATGTACAGGGGGCCTGGCAGATCTTGCTGGCGGGGTAGCGAAAAACGATTCGGCCAAACTACATTAAGCCTCTGATTTACAGATTATTAGATCGAAAAGTAGATTTCGCCCAATCGATTGAAGATTAGCGAAACCTAAATATCTTTGCGCGCAACGCCCTAAGGGATAAATCCTTACCTTAGAAAAGCGTTTTCAAACGAACCAAATACACTGATATGAAAAAACTGTATTTATTTCTGGCTTTTGCTGCATTTGTTTCCTTGCCCGCTTTCGCCCAAAAAGCCAGTGTTGGCTTTAGCGGAGGGGTAAGCTTGGCCAACCAATATGGAAAGAAAGGCGGAAAGTTAATTACGGACGATCAAAAGATAGGATATACCGTAGGACTCGAGATGGATGCGCCCATGTGCAAAGGAAAATTCAGTTTTCATCCCGGCATCTTCTATACACAGAAGGGCAGAATCGAGAATGTAAACTTCAAGGAAAAAACATACTGGAGTTTGCGCTATGCAGAATTGCAAGCCAACTTTCTCTATAACATGTCGCACAAGAAATCGAACGTATTCTATGTAGGAGGCGGTCCTGCTTTCTCAGTTGATCTTCCTTCGTTCGCAGAAACCCGTTTGCTGAACAGCGATCCACTTTTGAGCAATGATTTCGTAAAGAGCGGCAAACGCTCAGTGAACTTCGGTACGCTCTCTAACTCCGATTTCGTAGGACCCGACTGGGGCATGAATCTGATGATCGGCTATCGCCTGGCCAACGGTTGGTCCGTTGGATACAATTACACCATTGGTCTTCGTAACATCAACCCCAACGCTACAGGAAGCGATGGTCTTCGCAATCACTTTATGGGATTGCGTATCGGCTATCTCGTAAAAAATAAATGATCCGGCCCGCTTTTGCGGGAATAAGAAAGCCTCCTTTATCGGGAGGCTTTCGCTTTGTAACACGGTGATGAAGCAATAATTTTGCGCCCAATAAATTTGGTATCCATGAGTGCTCCGCTCTTATCTGAACAAGAACAATTACGCCGCGAAAAATTGGCCGAGCTGATCATGATGGGCATCGAGCCTTATCCCGCCGCGCTGTACCCGGTCAATCGATTTTCAACCGATATCAAAGAGGGATTCAGTGACGAGGCGCCCGAGGCCTTTGCCGATTGTTGCCTGGCCGGTCGTATTATGAGCGTACGCGATATGGGCAAGGCAAATTTTGCCGTAATACAAGATGCCAAAGGAAGGATCCAACTGTACATTAAGCGAGAAGAGATCTGCCCCGGTGAAGACAAATCGCTATACGACATCGTTTGGAAAAAATTACTTGACATAGGTGATATTATCGGGGTTAAAGGATACGCCTTTCGCACCAAGACCGGTGAAGTGACGCTGCATGTAAAGGAGTTTACACTGCTTAGCAAATCGCTTCGCCCGCTGCCGATCGTAAAAGAGGCCGAAGGACAAACCTTTGATGCCGTTACCGACCCTGAATTCAAGTATCGCCAGCGCTATGCCGATCTAATCATCAATCCCGCCGTCAGAGAGACCTTTATCAAAAGAACAAAGCTGGTCAACTCCATCCGCACTTTTCTCAATGAGAAAGGAGCGATCGAAGTGGATACCCCTGTATTGCAATCCATTCCCGGTGGAGCGGCGGCGCGTCCATTCATCACACATCACAATGCCCTCGATATTCCCTTGTACCTTCGCATTGCCAACGAACTATATCTTAAGCGCCTTATCGTAGGCGGGTTCGACTGGGTGTATGAATTCAGCCGCAATTTTCGCAACGAAGGAATGGACCGTACACACAACCCTGAATTCACCATCCTCGAATTTTATACCGCTTATAAAGATTACTTCTGGATGATGGAGACCACCGAGCAGTTGCTAGAACAAGCCGCTCGCGATGTGTGTGGCACTACCGATGTGCCTGTTGGAGAAAAGACGATCTCATTCAAAGCGCCTTACAAGCGCATTGCCATCTTCGATGCGATACAAGAACATACCGGTATCGATATAAGTCGAATGAACGAAGAACAACTTCGTTCTGTCTGCAAAAAACTACATATTGCTGTCGATCCCACTATGGGAAAGGCCAAACTGATCGATACCATCTTCGGTGAAAAATGCGAGAAGCATTACATTCAACCCACATTCATCATCGACTACCCCGTAGAGATGAGTCCGCTTACTAAAAAGCATCGCGACAAACAAGGACTCGTAGAACGCTTCGAGTTAATGATCAACGGAAAAGAGGTAGCCAATGCATACAGCGAGTTGAACGACCCTATCGATCAGCGCGAACGCTTCGAAGAGCAGGCCCAACTCGCAGCCCGTGGCGATGATGAGGCGATGTTCATCGATCAGGATTTCTTACGTGCGCTCGAGTACGGTATGCCCCCAACGGCCGGTATTGGTTTTGGGCTCGATCGTCTTTGCATGCTGCTTACGAACAGTCCTTCCATACAAGATGTGTTGCTGTTTCCACAGATGCGTCCGGAGAAGACGCAAACCGAGACAGATACCAGCGAAGCGACCAGCTAGTATTACCCTACAAAAAGATCATTGAATAACTGCGCGCCGGGTACAACCGAATAACCCGACAGATCGGTGATGCCTTCTTTTGCCAGTACGGCCTCGTCAATAAATAAATTACCCGTGCAAGAAGTGGCCGCCTGCCGTAAGATATAATAAGCCGCATCGGCCAGTACCTCGGGGGTACGGCTCATATTGGCCAATGCTTGACCCCCCAGCAGATTACGAACGGCAGCGGTATCGATGGTGGTGCGGGGCCAAAGAGAATTAGCGGCGATTCCGACTTCTTTGAATTCTGCGGCCCATCCCAATGTCATCATACTCATATTATACTTGCTCATCGTATAGGCCACATGCCCTTTGAGCCACTTAGACTGCAGGTCGATAGGCGGAGAAAGTGTGAGGATATGCGGATTGCTTCCTTTGCGTAAAAAAGGAATGCAAGCCTTGGTCATCAAAAAAGTACCGCGCACATTGATGTCATGCATCAGGTCAAACCTTTTGACTTCGGTCTTTTCGGTATCGGTCAATGAAATAGCTGAGGCATTATTGATCAGAATGTCGATTCCTCCGAATTTTTCTACCGTCTTTTGCACTACTTGTTGAATCTGTTCTTCGAAACGAATGTCGCAGGCAACGGCCAGGGCCTTGCCACCGGCTGCTTCCATCTCGGCGGCCGCAGAAAAAATAGTTCCTCCGAGTTTGGGGTTTTCTTCTACGCTCTTTGCTGCGATCACGATATTGGCCCCCTCGCGGGCAAGACGCAGCCCCATGGCCTTACCAATGCCACGAGTGGCGCCGGTTATAACAACTGTTTTATTGGCAAAAGACATAGTAAAAAATTTAGGTAGTGGCTCGATCTATAAATCAATACTCAGGTAAAACCGGTTTTGTCTGAACGATCTCTTCGATACGCTGCATCACTTCGGGCGTTAGCTTTTCGACCGCCTGCAATGCATCGAGATTTTCAAGCAGCTGCTCTTTTTTAGTCGCTCCTAAAATAGCGGTGGTTACATTCGGATTTTTGATGCACCAGGCAATGCTGAGCTGCGAAGGCGTAATAGAAAGCTCGGCAGCCAATGCGGAGATGGCGACTGCTTTAGCCACCAACTGCTCTTGCATCAGCCTGTCGCGCAGCCACTCAAACCCTGGTATGGCAAACCGACTCTCGGCTGGAATCCCCTTATTGTATTTTCCCGAAAGCAATCCTGAGGCAAGCGGACTCCAGATGGTGGTACCCAGTCCGACCGTTTTGTATACCATCAAGTACTCGTTCTCGATCTTGTTTCGTTCGAATAGATTATACTGAGGTTGCTCCATGCTGGGGCCGATCAGTCCATCGCGTTGCGCTACACGGTGAGCCTCCATGATCTCTACACCACTCCACTCACTGGTTCCCCAATAGAGAATTTTACCCTGCGTAATAAGATTATGCATGGTCCATACCACTTCTTCGATGGGCACGTTCTTATCGGGGCGGTGGCAAAAATACAGATCGAGATAGTCGGTCTGCAGTCGCTGCAATGCCTCATGACACGCTTCGGTAATATGCTTTCTGCTCAATCCATGTTGATTAGGCTTGTTCTCTTTTCCTCGCCATCCCCAAAACACCTTCGAAGAGACCACATACGAGGTACGATCCCATCCTTTTTTGCGAAGCACGCGCCCCATCATTTTTTCACTTTCGCCCAGGGCATAGACCTCTGCATTGTCAAAAAAGTTCACACCGCGGTCGTACGCCAACCCCATCAGTTCATCGGCGATCTGGTCATTGATCTGCTTATGAAAACTGACCCAGCTTCCAAACGAGAGAGTACTTAGCTGTAGTCCGGTTTTGCCCATGTAACGATATTCCATGCAATAAGAATTTAGAAAGTCAAAGGTAATTGTTATTCTACCTCGGTGTTATTGCGCCGCAGGTGCTTTTATGGTGCCGGTGGTACCACGAAAGGTGATTCGCTTTAGATCTTGAGTGGCCTCCAGCCCCTGTCCGCCCATGATCTGGTGATCCGGGCCACGGTAGATGGCATATTTATCGGTCGTAAATAGCTGAGTGGATTGATCCCACCACAGTTCGGGAGAGATCAGCGTATCGCCTTTTTGTGTAATCACCACCACGCTGTCGCGCAAAAAGACCTTGTTCAGATTTTCGTAATAGACCCCGTAGCGGGCATCAAGACGAGAATCGATACGCATGCTGTCATCATAAAAATCGCAGTGGACCGTACGAGGAAAGGTCATGGAGATGGTATCGCGATTTTGCTTGACCATGTACGGGGCCACAATAAGCGCTTTTCGCTTTCCACTCTGGCTAATAAAACTCTGAATATCGGTAGCCTCCTCGGTCAATGCGACCGAACGGGTCCAATCGTTTAAGACACGATCATCATTTTCGCAGGCGCTCAGCCCCAAAAAAAAAAGAAGCAAGATCGATAATGACCGATTAGTCATACTGACGCTTGATAAACCAGATATCGCTCAGCGAGAAACCCAAAGAGATACGAAACAAATTCTCTTGAAGCGGATTGCTCGTATTTCCTCTGCGGGCAAATTCGAAGGCCAGGTTTACAAACGTTACCTGATTGGGGGCCTGACGGCTGATACCAACCGGTAAACCGAGTCCCAGGCTGGCTCCAACCTGTGGGAGGGACTGCCCGAGCTTGACATAGTCGGGTCCTATAAAAAATCCAAAGCGATATGATACGTTGGTAAAATAGCTTCGCTGCGGCACCGGACTAATTTGACCACCTACTCTCAACTCCCACTTATCGCGAAGCGAATCGGCCTTGCCGTAAAATCGATATTCACTCCAAGCTTGGGTAGTATAATCGACACCAATGAGCCACCCGCCCTCTTTGTTGGGAACAGCGAATTTTTGCAAGACGAAGCCTGCCGTGTAAGAGGCGGGTAATTGCAACTGGCCGGCAATGTTACGCTGGTCAGATACGCTATCGAGGCGAAGCTGCCCCTGGCTTTGATCGTAAAAGAATGTTTCGCGCACCACGTCTTGACGTGCAGAGAGGGTTTGACCCAATTGTCCAAACGCTCCCAGGGTCAGCAGCAATTTTTTATTGATAGGAATTTGATACTGCAAACCAGCTTGCAAACTTAGGTTCCCAAAATTGGTGGTCGTCTGATAGTTTGCCTGGTAATACGCTATCGTATCATTTAAGAAACTACGACGGGTATTATAATTTTTTCTACCGAACAGATAAGCCACGTTCAGTCCCACGCTCAGCTTTTCTTCGAGTCCCTTACGGTCTTTGCTGAACAACGACAGTCCTGTTCCCATCGAACCAATGTAAGAGCCGCCATCTCCCTCGAACTGGGTAATGGTGCTGTCAATGTTCGCACCGGTCACAGGGTCAAACAATCGTTTATACTGATCGATCTTGTAACTGATCCTGGAAATGGGTCTAAGCCCAAAACTCATTCCCCAATTCTTACGAAGCGGAATTCCCACTTGCACATAAGAGAAAAGAGCATTGCTGGCTGTGAAACGTTGTTCCTTTTGCGGATCGCGCAAGGTGCGATTATCGATGTTGACAGCCATGTCGAGTACCACACGACCTGAACTGAGCTTCTTTGATTTTTTTTCTTTCCAGGCCTGAAAGGCAGCGAAAGAGGCAGGGTTGTTGAAGTTGACCGATAATGCATCTGTATAACCGGCCGAAATACCGCCCATGCTTCGGTTACTGATGTTGCTGCTGGGGACCAGGTCTCCGATCCCATAACGAGAGTATGGGGAATTATCTTGGGCAAAAGCCGAGGAGGCCAGCAGTAAACCGAGCCCCGAAGCCAATACAAAATTAATGCGTAACTCGTTGATTTTCTTATAGATTATTGACTTCACTGATAGCATACAGGCCCTTATAGATTAGATCGGGGTCTGCAAATATCTTGTTTTTGCAGTGGGCAGCCAAATAGGGTATATCACCCCCGGTTAAGACCACGTTAAAGTTATCGTACCGATCGCGGTAAGCATCGATGAAACCATCCATCTCAAGTGCCATACCCAGCACGACCCCCGATTGAATATTGGTGTTGGTATCATAGCCGATCAGCGGCACATCAACAGAAGGGGTCACTAGTGGAAGCAAGGCTGTATGTTGATGCAACGACCGCAAGCGCATTTCGAGGCCGGGCGAAATACCGCCCCCCAAGAATTCATGACGGGCATTGATAAAATTGTAGGTGATGCAAGAACCCAGTGCGATGATGAGATTATTTTTTTTGGGATAGTAATGAACGGCAGCAGCACAGATGGCCAAGCGATCAGCTCCGATCGTGGCCGGCTTACCAACGGGAGTAGTAAAGGAAAGTTTTGTAGTATGATCGAGTTTATGAAACCGGGTGGCAGCGGCCAACAAGGTCTCCATTGCAGGATTATGTGCGATCACAGAAGAAAGGATCGATTTCTCAGGACAATACTTGCGTAGCAGCTCGGCAATCGTGGCTTCCGCATCATCGGTAAGCTGAATCGCTTCGCGTAAAACATCGCCATCGAATACGGCAACCTTTTTACGGGTATTGCCAAAATCAAAGCAGAGGGTCACAGACATACAGAATGCATTAGAGATTAAAGCCACTCAAATTTTTAAAGTACCCGTTCAGCTGAATGCGTTGCTTAAGTTGCTCTACACCCGATAGCAGCGGAATGGCCTTATGCAAATGTCGTTTAATAAATTCCTTTCGCTGCTTTTCGCTAAAAAGTTTTAGCAGATCGAACTCCTGTTCGGGCGTAAGACCTATATGGTGTGCAATAGCGTAGCTGTCGAGCGCATCATCGGGCTTGCCAAAATCTTTATTGATTTGCAGCAGACGGTGCAGCTCTCGCACCTTGCCCATTAGACGCTTCATTCCAGCCGCATCGGGCTGTGTATCATTTTCAGGATAGGTAACGATGGCTCCGCTATAGAGTTTATCAGGTATGTCGCGTACCAGCTCCAACAAACGAAAGACCGAAAGACCCCTGGTTCGAATATCCATCTCGCCCCCCTCGTATTGTTTCGCAATACTTTCGATCTCTACCAGCGTACCAAATTCCTGCATGCGATTTTCTAGTACGACAGGGATGCCGAAAGGCTTCTTAAGAGCAAAGCATTCACTGATCAATTGCTTGTATCGAGGCTCGAAGATGTGCAGATTAAGCGCCTCTCCGGGATAGACCACGATCCCCAGCGGAAAGATGGGCGTAAAGTTCGTCATGGGTCAAAGTTATTTGTTTTGGCACGCAGTAAAATACTTCAACAGCTCATCGACCGACCGATCCCAATGATAGTGAGTGGTAATAAGATGATGTGCACGAGCCGCCAGTTGAAAGCGCAATGTCTCTTGGTCAAATAATTTTGATACGGCCAGCGCCAGCGCCTCGGCATTTTCGGAAGGTGCCAGCAAAGCGGTCTGCTCGTGCGTGGCGTAATCAGCATGCCCGCCGATATCGGTACATACAACGGCACAACCACAAGCCATAGCTTCGGCAGGAGGCAGCGCCCAGCCTTCGCCGAGACTAGCCGACATAAATACGGCATGGGCATTATAGAGAGCCGGAAGATCGGCAGGACGTTGATGGTAGGAGATCCACTCAGGCAGATGCGTTGGGCGAGGATACACGCCAAATAAGGTAGCCTGCATCGATGAGTACTTTTCTTTTAGTTGCACGAGCGCACGCAAAGCATAGAGCGACCCCTTTCGTTTTTCTTCTGAATAAAGGGCAATAACAGAATAGGGAATACGATCGGAAGAATCTTTTTGCAGATTAAAACGACTTGTGTCGATAGCCAGGGGCAGCAATTGTACGGGCCGCCCACTTTCAGTTTGTACCAGTTGCTGTAACCAACCCGAAATGGCTGCATGGTGTATCGGCAAGCGGTAGGAATCTTTGACAAGCTGCACCTGTCCGCTCCAGTTTTCAAAGTCTTGTACCAAATTGATGCGAACGCCTTTTTGTGGCGAAAGTGTCGCCACGGCATAGCTCATTTGCCACCACGTAGACAAGACTAGATCGCCATCAGGAACAAACGCATCGCTGATCTCCTCTACGATCAACGAGCGGCAGTCTGCATGCAAGGCAAACCAACCAGGCCGATGGGCCCTTCTGATCCAAAAGAGAAACTTTTTGAACCACAATGGCGAGCGCATTTCCTTAAAAGGTCTCTTTAAACTGTGCAGTACCGTTACCCGGTGACCTCTTTCCTGTAACCGGTTGGCAAACTCATACATCACCTTTGCACCGCCAACGGGCTTGGTGACCGGAAATGGAAGAATGATATTGATACGCAATGACTGCATGCTCAAAATGGCTTTGCCGGCAAAAACACCATCGCACTAAAAGCAGCCTTCCAATTGATTCGAATAAAAAGCCACTGATGGTCCTTTCGCTTGCCGAGAATACGAAAAGGAATTACTACGATCTGCTTGAGCACTGCCATCCAGAAAGCAAACTCTCCTTTCCAAATACGGCGACAATAGAGCGTATTTCGAATACCGTAAAAATGTTTTTGCGCCTCCTTGGGTTGAGCATGATAGATATCGGCACTATAGTTGGTGGCTGTCTTGTGCAAGACCACGCTCGACGGCACATAGGCACCTAACAGACCGGACCGGGTAATGCGGGTGGTGTACTCAATATCATCGGCCCAAATAAAAAACTCTCTGATCGGATAGCCGCATCGTTCAATGGCCTTTCTGGACACCAGCAGTGATACAAAGCTGGCCGAACGCGCCAAGACGATACCTTGCTGATCGAAGCGATTGAAGGGCATCGCACCCTGCACACGACTTACTTCGGGTAAATTCATCCAATGAGGATGCCCATCTGTAAAAACGGCCTTACTCACTAAAAACCCAAGCGGATGTGCAGGATGTTCTTGTTCCATGGCTCTCAGCGAACGAACCAATAGGGAAAGCGTGTCGGGACGGGCGATCGTATCATCATCCATTACCCATATCCAATCGGCTTGTTGATGATACGCGGCTTGTAGCCCGGTATAAAATCCACCGGAGGCCCCTTGGTTGTCTTGCGTAATTACGTGCAACCCGGGCTGTGAGGCCAACCAACTCGCCGTTGCATCAGTGCTGCCATTGTCTACTACGATAAGTTGTTGCGGCGCAAATTCTTGCTGCCGAAGCGCAGCCACCGCCTCTTGCAAGAGCGACAAACGATTATGCGTAACTATAACGGCAATGATGTTCATATGGCATAAAAGGTTTCTATGAACTGACGCACCCTGACGCGTGCCGAGGCGATCACCTGGTGCATATCATAGTATTTATAATCGGCGAGTCTTCCTCCGAACACAATATGAGATTCCTGGTCTGCCAGATCACGATACTGCGTAAAGAGTTTATTGTTGTGCGCATCATTAACAGGATAGTAAGGCTCCATGCCCGGCTGCCAAGTTTGCGGATACTCCCTTGTAATGACGGTCTGCGGTTGTTTTCCAAAAGCAAAATGCTTGTGTTCAATAATACGGGTAAAGGGGACCGCCGCATCCGCATAGTTTATTTGTGTATTTCCTTGATAATTTTCAATTGGTAATAGTTCTTCTTCGAAACGAAGACTTCGGTATGCCAACGGTCCAAAACGATATCCATAAAAGGCATCGATGGGCCCGGTGTAGACTATATGGTCGGCCAATCCCTCAAAATAATCACGCTCTTGCAAAAAGTCGCGATTAAGTTGCACGTCGATGCCACGAAGCAATGCCTCGCTCAACCGATTGTAGCCTCCAATAGGAATACCCTGATAGCAATCATCAAAGTAATTATTGTCGAATGTAAAGCGAACCGGTAGTCGCTTGATGATAAAAGCCGGTAATTCGCGGCAAGACCTGCCCCACTGTTTTTCAGTATACCCCTTGATGAGCGTTTCATAGATATCGGTTCCTACCAAACTAATGGCCTGCTCCTCTAGATTCTGTGGCCTAGTAATACCGGCTTGCCTGACCTGCTCCGCTATTTTTTCTTTTACCTGCGCGGGATCACGCAGCCCCCACAACTGGTAAAAGGTGTTCATATTGAACGGCAGATTATACACACGGTCTCCGGATACAGACAAGGGAGCATGCACATAATGATTGAATGGCACGAAAGAGTTCACAAAATCCCAAGTATCCTTATCACTCGTATGAAAAATATGAGGGCCATAACTGTGTACATCAATTCCCTCTTTGCTGGTGCAATAGATATTACCGCCCGCGTGCGAGCGACGATCAATGACCAGGCAACGCTTACCGATACGATGCAATGCCTGCGCGAAAACACTGCCGTACAGTCCCGATCCAACAATCAATACATCGTATGGGCGCATACTAGCGTTTAAAAATGGTGATTTTATCGACAGGCAGCTGCGAGACGATCTGTAAAAATACATCCTGTACAGCAGCCAGCTTTTTACCAGGCTGCAAGTTGCGCAAAGAGCGGCGGCTTTGTCTCACTGCCGGGATCTTTTTTATAAAATCGATGAAAGAAAGTACGATTCCCGGCCGAAGGGTAAGAATTCTGAATAACAGTTCAAGCAGCAACTGCAGGGTCCAACTGATCAGCGCGAACCCTTGCAGGTGTATGGCATGCAAGAAAAATTTGTTTCGGTTGTAGACACGATTCACGGCGATTTTTTTTCGTACCGATAAGATGGTAGCAGATCGTCTGTGGCGGCAGATCGCCCGGTGCTCATAATAAGAAGCATAGCCCAAGCGCCAGGCGCGCAGTGAAAGCTCGGCATCTTCCGCATAGAAGGGAGAGAACAGCTCATTGAACTGTCCTATTTTATCAAAGTTCTCTTTATTGATGAATGCATTGGCGCCGGATAGATAAAAACAAGGCCATCGATCCGAATCGGAAGACCGCAACGGAATAAAATCATAAGCCGTCTTTATTTTGGCTCCCTGCATTACAGGATACTTGCCCCCTTCTTGTATCTCATCATCATCCCAGCCGATCATTCGGCCCGTTACACCCAACAAGTTAGGATAGTCGCGGTAAGCAAGCAACTGCACAAAATAATCCGACGTAAGTATAACATCACTGTTCAGCAACAAGACCCAACGATGAGAGGCTGCTCGTATGCCCATATTGGCCGTAGCCGAAAAGCCCCGATTGTGCTGAGAGGCGATCACTGATACGTGAGGATATGCCTCGCTTAGCCATTGCACCGAACCATCTGTCGACGCATCGTCGGCAACAATTATTTCGTAGGCCTCCCCTGCCTGGCGCAAGGCATCAAAGGCCGCCGGTAAGATCAACGGCAGAAGCTCTCTCCCATTGTAATTTGGAATCACCACCGAAATACCCTCTGCAAGCTGCATACGATAAAATTAACGCTATCCCGCTTACCTTTGAAATGAACAGCAGTATTCCGTTCGCTATGTGGCAAGAACAGTTTCAGCAACTCAAAGAAGGTAATCACAAAGCACTGGCCCGTTTGCTTTCGTTCGTTGAGAACGAGCAACCCGGTTACGAAGAGTTATTGGCCTCATTGCCCGGCGCCACTACTCCCGTTATTGGTATCACAGGTCCGCCCGGGGCGGGCAAAAGCACGCTGGTAGATGCCCTGATCAGCACCTGGACCCAACAGGGAAAGAAGGTAGCTGTTCTGTGCGTGGACCCTTCTTCGCCTTTTCATCAGGGAGCCATCTTGGGAGATCGAATCAGGATGAACGCCTGGTACAATCATCCTGACGTTTACATAAGATCGTTGGCCACACGAGGATCAATGGGCGGTCTGCATCCCAAGATCATTGAACTGACCGATCTTCTTCGCCACGGCGGATTCGATTGGATCTTGATCGAAACCGTGGGTGTAGGGCAAAGCGAGGTCGAAATTGCCGGTCTGGCAGATGTAACAGCCGTGGTATTGGTACCCGAAGCTGGTGATGAGGTACAAACCATGAAATCGGGCTTGATGGAGATCGCCGATGTCTTTGTGGTCAACAAGGCCGATCGCCCTGATGCAACAGCCTTTGTAAAGAATCTGCAAGCTATGCTGGCACCCGCTTTTAGCAGAAAGAAAACGCCCCTGCCCATCTTACAAACCGTTGCCACTCGTGGCGAGGGAGTAGCGGAACTTGCCACTACACTCGAAACCTTGCAGCGCGCAGCGAGCAGCAATGAAAAAAGAAGTTGGTTGCTGGCCGAGAAGGCCTACCAATTGATACAGCGAAAAAGAATGGGAGATGTTTCACGATCGACCTTGCATCAGCAGATCGAAAAGGCCTTGCAGCAACAAGAATTTAACCTGTACCGCTTTGTGGCAGAGCGACCCTGATCGATTTTTTATGGGATAATGTAGCGTGGGCTCGATCGTTTATACATCCGCGCGATTCGACTTGTACCAGCGATAACCGATATAGCCGATAATGGCAAAGGGGGCAAAGGCCAGATATAAAATTCCTGTATTCATTCCCTCGGCGGGCCCTTCTCCTAATTGCTGCGCCGTTTTTGTACAAATGGAACATTGAGAGAATGCGACGGACAAGCTGAACAGCCAAATCGCGAGCAATAATGATACGGATAGAAGTATTTGCCTTTTCATAGCGAACTGCTGCAAAATTAACACATCAAACTCAAGAAGCCTCTGCTTCCATTTTCTTCTGCACTTTCTTACGCTCCTCTTCGTTTAGGACCACTTTGCGCATCCGAATAAAGTTGGGCGTTACTTCGATACACTCATCGTGCTGAATATACTCCATACACTCTTCGAGCGTCATTAAGGTGCGAGGTGCGATGCGAGTAGCATCATCACTGCCGCTGGCACGGTGATTCGTAAGCTTCTTGGCTTCTGTTACATTCACCACCAGATCACCGGGCTTGATGTTCTCCGCTACGATCTGACCGGCATACACTTCTTCTCCGGGCTCAATAAAAAAGGTCCCACGGTCTTGTAACTTATCGATCGAATAACCTGTAGAGCGTTCTTGAAATTTAGAGACCAACACGCCATTGTTACGTCCGGGAATGGGACCTTTCCAAGGCTTGTATTCGCTAAAGCGATGCGCCATTACCGCTTCTCCGGTAGTAGCCGTTAGCATTTGCGTACGAAGTCCGATCAGTCCGCGAGAGGGTATATCGAATTCCAGATGCTGCATCTCGCCCTTGGTCTCCATGACCAGCATTTCGCCTTTACGACGACTGACCAGATCAATTACTTTAGAAGCGAACTCCTGCGGTACGTCCACTACGAGATTCTCATAGGGCTCACACTTTTTACCATCGATCTCCTTAACGATGACCTGGGGTTGACCTACGGTCAATTCATATCCCTCGCGACGCATGGTCTCGATCAAGATACCCAAGTGAAGAATTCCTCTTCCGTATACCAGAAAGCTATCTCCCTCTTCGGTATCGACCACGCGCAAGGCCAGATTCTTCTCCGTCTCTTTCATTAACCTGTCGCGCAAATGGCGTGAGGTCACGAATTTTCCATCCTTGCCAAAGAACGGAGAGTTGTTGATCGAGAACAGCATGTTCATGGTGGGCTCATCTACACTGATCACGGGCAAGGCCTCGGGGTTCTCCGCATCGGCAATGGTATCACCGATATTGAAATCTTCGATCCCTACTACTGCGCACAGGTCACCCGCTATTACCTCGGTCACTTTCTTTTTACCCATCCCTTCAAACACATATAACTCTTTTACTCTCGATTTTTTTACAGAGCCATCGGCCTGCAATAAAGCGATCGGCTGGTTCTCTTTAATGGAACCGCGGGCTACCTTGCCCACCGCAATACGACCCAAGAAAGATGAATAATCGAGCGAGGTGATCTGCATTTGTAGGGGGCCCTCGTTTACTTTTGGCGGCGGCACATGTTGCAAAATACCATCCAGCAGAGGGTTAATATTATCGATCTGTTGGAGCGAATCGTTGAACCAACCATTTTTACCACTTCCGTAATAGGTTGGAAAATGTAATTGCTCTTCGGTCGCATCCAGATTAAAGAAAAGTTCGAATACCGCATCATGCACTTCATCTGGGCGGCAATTGGGCTTATCGACCTTGTTGATCACCACGATCGGATGCAAGTTCAGCTGCAAGGCCTTTTGCAATACAAAACGGGTCTGTGGCATGGGGCCTTCAAAAGCATCGACCAGCAAGATCACCCCGTCGGCCATTTTGAGAACGCGCTCTACCTCGCCGCCAAAGTCGGCGTGGCCAGGGGTATCGATCACATTGATCTTGACATCCTTGTAGGTAACGGCGGCATTCTTGCTAAAAATAGTGATGCCACGCTCCCTTTCCAGGTCGTTGCTATCCATGATCAGCTCCCCGGTCTCCTGGTTGTCACGGAATACCTTGGTGGCATGAAGGATCTTGTCTACCAGGGTGGTCTTTCCGTGGTCAACGTGGGCGATAATGGCGATGTTGCGTATTTGCATGAAGGGTGTTTTCAAAGACGCGCAAAGGTAGCTCAATTCTTGCCAATAATGGGTTAATTTAGAGGAAATTAAGACCATGAAGTACCTGAAAGGCCTGGCCATCATACTATTAGCTTTTTTGATGCTCTATTTGGCCGGTCCCCGGCCTGCCAAGCCGGTGTATAGTACGGTGCTGCCCGAGGTACCTTCGGATGCACTCGCCTTGGAGCAGTACATCCGCGATCAAGAATCTCGGCATAAGATCAAACCCAATAACGAGGCGCGTATTGTATGGGCCAACGACAGTCTGCGCACTCCCACAGAATATGCATTGGTATACTTGCATGGATTTTCTGCCTCGCAAATGGAGGGCGATCCCGTGCATCGTAACCTGGCCGCTCATTTTGGGATGAATCTTTACCTAAGCCGACTACAAGACCATGGCATTGATACCTCGGCGCCCCTAGGCGGCATGACCGCACAAGGTTTATGGGAATCAGCCGTACACGCACTTGCAATAGGAAAAAAGCTGGGTAAAAAAGTAATATTGATGTCGACATCTACCGGTGGCACGCTGTCGTTAAAATTAGCAGCGGAGTTTCCAGAGATCGCGGGCCAGATATTGCTTTCTCCCAACATAGAGATTAACGATAATAAGGCCTGGTTGCTCAATGATCCCTGGGGTTTACAAATTGCACAGGCCGTGGCCGGTACTTATCGGATAGTGAGCGATACCACCGCTATTTATGCGCGCTATTGGAATAATCGCTATTTGATGACAGCACCGGTCCAATTAGAACAATTGCTGGAGACCACCATGAAACCCTCGTTGTTTACTGCTGTCAAACAACCTGTACTGATGCTGTACTATTATAAAAATGAGCAAGAACAAGACCCCGTGGTAAAAGTATCGGCCATGAAAAAAATGTATCAAGCATTAGGTACCCCCGACTCTTTAAAAAGAGAACTGGCCTTGCCGAATACCGGTGACCACGTGCTCGCCTCTCCCATCAAGTCGAAGGATGTGGCCAGCGTAGAAAAAGCCTGTATCGAATGGGGGGCAGAAGTTATACGCCTTTCGCCCGTTTCTAGGCAGTGATACAGACAGTACGACAGTTTCCTCTTACTTAGTAAAAGGTCAAACGGATTGTTAGCTGCTTTACTTTACTTTGTAATCTCAACCTTGCTAGTATGATCCGCTCCCGTATTGCCGGTATCGGCAAATACCTGCCCGAGCAGGTAGTGACTAATCACGATCTGTTACAATACATGGATACCAGTGATGAATGGATCCAGGAACGAACCGGCATCAAAGAACGAAGATTTGCGCATCGCACGAAAGAGACTACCACTACCATGGGAGTAGAGGCTGCCCGTATCGCCATTGAGCGTGCGGGGACTACTGCACAGGATATTGACTTTATCATCTTTGCCACTTTGTCGCCCGATTATTATTTTCCGGGATGCGGCGTTCTGCTGCAACGCGCCCTAAAGATGAAAGAGATCGGGGCACTCGATATCCGCAATCAATGCAGTGGCTTTGTATATGCCATCAGTGTGGCCGATCAGTTCATCCGAAGTGGGATGTATAAAAATATTTTAGTAGTCGGATCAGAAAAGCACTCCTTTGGACTGGACTTTACTACCCGCGGACGCAATGTATCGGTGATATTTGGAGACGGGGCCGGTGCGGTTGTATTGCAGCCGACCACCGATGAACAAGCTGGTATTCTCTCAACCCATTTACACAGCGACGGAGAGAGTGCCGAGATACTGGCCATGTACAATCCGGGCACGCATGCCAATCACTGGAAAGAAGAACGCTATGCTGATTTTGATGAGGCGCCCATTGGCCAAATGTTCATGAGCCATGAAATGATCGATAATGCTCAGTTATTTCCCTATATGGATGGCCCGGCCGTTTTTAAAAAGGCTGTTGTGAAATTCCCGGAAGTGATCATGGAAGCCCTTACAAAAAACGGACTTACCCCTGCGGAGCTGGATCTGCTGATCCCTCATCAGGCCAATCTTCGGATTGCCCAATTCGTACAGCAAAAATTAGGACTTCGCGACGACCAGGTGTACAACAATATTCAATACTACGGCAATACCACCGCTGCCTCGGTACCTATCGCGCTATGTGAAGCTTGGGAAAAAGGCCTCATCAAAGAAAAACAATTGATCTGCCTGGCCGCTTTTGGCAGCGGATTCACTTGGGCCAGTGCGCTGCTTCGCTGGTAATACTCGTCTTAATCGATCGACTTGAACAGAAAACTATTTTATATCATCAATCCCATAGCCGGCAACGGATCGCGCGGGTCGCTACGAAAACAGATCGAAGAACGAACCCGCAAGGCCGGTTATGATTTTGAATGCCGCGATTCAGCAATCGATGGAAATTATGACCTTATTGCCCACGCTATACAAAGCAAAGGTTTTACTGATATTATCATTGCAGGAGGAGACGGCACGATAAATCAAGTCGTAGGAGCCCTTCGATACCTGGAGCTTCCCTTTGGCATTATCCCTTGCGGCTCGGGCAATGGACTGGCAAGATGTGCCGGTCTTTCTACCGACCCCCAAGAAGCACTCGACACTATTTTTTCCGGCAGTGCAATGCGCACAGATGGTTATACCGTTAACGGGAATTTTGCCTGCGAACTCACCGGGCTGGGTTTCGACGGGGCCGTTGCACATGCTTATGCGCAAAGCGCGACGCGAGGGCTCAACACCTACATAAGACATGCAATAAAACAATTTGCATCGGCCCCCTCTTATAGATTTATTGTACGCTTATTCGGGCAAGCATTATCACTGGACGCCTACATGATCACCGTGGCCAACGCCAATCAGTTTGGCAATAAAGTAACCATTGCCCCCTATGCATCCCTTTCGGATGGACTGCTCGATGTAATCATTGTGAAAAAACAGCATAAGCTACCGCTACTTTGGAGAGCCTACCGTCAACTCAGCGGACAAAACCAACCGCTGAGAGGAGAAGACATTATCACTTCTCTCTCCGATAAACGAAACCAACAAGATATTCATTACTGGCAGGTGTCAGCGATAGAAATTGAAAATCTTGATGACGCCATGATCCATGTGGATGGAGAAGCCACGTCGCGCGTCGAAAAGGCGAAGATCGAGATTGCACCTTCGGTGTTTCGGTTAATACGGTAATCGAACAAGCGTTTAGGATGATAGTTAGCAGAAACAACGCACAGCAAAAACAATAGTTGCCCGCAACCTGCGAATAGTCTTTGTTTCTAAAAAATTAGTTGCGCTCTCTTTCCTGTCAAATACAGTAATAACACTAACGATAATAACAACAGCATCGCCACCAACTGATGTAGTTGCGCCATCCATTCAAAGATTCCCCACTGTCCGGGAATGATGGACGTACTGTATAGCACCGAGAGAATGCCCAGTAAAACTTGCAGGAGTACCAAAGAGATCGGGAACCATGATGCTTTTTGCAACAACCGACTGCCATGCGGGCGATGAAGTCGAAGCGTCATCAGCACCACAGCGATCAATAATATGTAAGCCAGTCCGCGGTGTACAAAGTGAATCGCGATCTTGTTTTCGATCCAAAATAAAATTCCTTTACCTGATCCAAGCATGCCAGGAAGTAGCTCTCCATTGATATCGGGCCAGGTAGGTGCAGCGGTGGCAGCTTTGTTGCCCGCCATAAAGGCGCCATAGGCTAATTGTAAAACGAGTACTGTCAATATAAATACCAAGGGTTTGCGAACAGCGGGGAGCGCGACACGTTGATCGGCGGGCACCAGCAACTGCAACGCAAACCAAAATGTATACGACAGTAACCCAAGCGCCAGTACAAAGTGAAGAGCAAGGCGTGTAGGTTTTACATAAATGGCATCCCCGGTAAGACCACTTGCCACCATGATCCAACCAATGGCACCTTGCAGGGCGCCCAACAAGAATAAGATCAGCAAGGGCTTGATCATACTGCTCTTGAATTGCCGGGTCAACAAAAAATAGATGAAAGGGATCATAAAGACCACGCCGATCAGGCGTGCCCAAAAGCGATGAAACCACTCCCAAAAGAAAATGTATTTGAACTCTTGCAATGTAAAATCAAAATTCAGCAAGCGGTACTGAGGGGTTTCTTGATACTTGGCAAATTCAGCGGCCCAATCGGCTGCATTGAGCGGAGGCAGGGTTCCTGTCACCACATTCCATTCGGTAATAGAGAGTCCCGAACCGGTCAGCCGTGTAATACCGCCCAATGCGATTTGAATGATGATCATGGCAACTCCAATGAGCAACCAAATAGCCACGGGTCTAGAAGTAGCAGGTACATTCATGGCGCAAAGGTACAGCCACGCGGGTCCGGCCGGCGATTTTGTTAAGCAATATTTTGCATCTTGCATGGTATGCTGGCGGCTTACCATAGAAAAAATGAGATCGAAGCAGGTTGCGACGAAGCCGGACGGGGTTGCTATGCCGGACCTGTTGTGGCTGCTGCCGTTATACTACCGAAGAACTTTAAACACCCTTTATTAAACGATTCAAAAAAACTGAGTGCCGCACAGCGAGAGGAGCTGCGACCGATCATTGAAAAAAAAGCTATCGCATTTGGCATTGGGGTGATCGATCACGAGGAGATCGACCGGATCAATATTCTAAAGGCCAGCTTTAAGGCCATGCACCAGGCCATCGCTGCGCTCGGTACAACTCCTTCGCTCTTACTCATCGATGGAAATCGATTTTCGGCTTATCCATCCATACCACATCAATGCTTTGTAAAAGGAGATGGCCGGTTTGCATCCATTGCCGCAGCCAGTATTCTTGCTAAAACATATCGCGATCAGTTGATGCAAGAACTACACCAAGAATTTCCACAATACGGCTGGGACCAAAACAAGGGATATGGTACGGCTGCGCATCGAAAGGCCATCGAAACACATGGTCTATGCACGTATCACAGAAAAAGTTTCAGACTACTGCCGCAGCAAGGGGAGCTAGATTATTGAATGGTCCAGACCTCGTTACCACGAAGCAGTTTATCGAGATCGGCAGGCTTACGAGCACTGGCCTCTTCTAGCTGTGCCTTCATCACATCTTCGTAACAGGGACGATCCGTCTCATAGAAAACACCAAAGGGACGAGGCAGATGACCTTCAATATGAACATCGTCAAATATGCGAGAGAGAATTTGTGCTTTGTAAATATCCTTTTCGTCGTGGATCCAACAATCATCAGCCGAATGGCCTTGCGTAAGATCGACCACCACGGGTTTGAAGCCATCTAGCTTGATGCCTTTTTCATTGTTAGCGCCAAACAACAAAGGTTTGCCTGTTTCTAAGAATAAGGTTTCGACCGGCTTGGATCCTTTTTCGGTAAAGATCTCAAAAGCCCCGTCGTTAAAGATGTTACAGTTTTGATAGATCTCCAGGAAAGATGAGCCCTTGTGCGCATTGGCGCGAAGTAGCATGGCTTGTAGGTGTTTGGGGTCGCGGTCCATCGTACGGGCCACAAACGTAGCATCGGCTCCCAGTGCCAGTGCCGCAGGGTTAAAGGGATGATCGATGCTTCCCATCGGAGTACTCTTGGTGATCTTCTTTTCTTCTGAGGTAGGAGAGTATTGCCCTTTGGTCAAACCATAGATCTGGTTATTGAACAGCAAAATATTGACATCGAAATTGCGGCGCAGCAAATGAATGGTATGATTGCCTCCAATGCTTAAGCTGTCTCCGTCGCCGGTAATGATCCACACACTCAGCTCGGGTCGGGTAGCTTTGAGTCCACTGGCCACGGCGGTAGCGCGCCCGTGAATGGAGTGCATGCCGAACGTGTTCATGTAATAGGGAAAGCGACTGCTGCAACCGATCCCGGAAATAAAGACAATATTCTCTCTAGGAATACCCAAGGTGGGCATCACTTTTTGCACTTGCGCCAGTATGGAATAATCACCACACCCCGGACACCAACGAACTTCTTGGTCCGTTGCAAAATCCTTTGCGGTCAAAACAGGGGCTGTCTTTGTTTCGCTCATGTAGTGAGATTCATGTCAAAATTACTAAAATCTTAATACCGGTAGCGCCCCTCCTCTATCATTCGGTCTGCAATACGACGGCGAGCGGCCTTACTGTTGAACGGATCGGCCTTCGTAAAACGCTTAAGGCCCATCAAGATCATCCTACCCTCATCACCATCTGCAAAACCGTTGATGGCATCCTTGCCCGATTTATTCACCCTATCAGCAGCATCGTAAAGATAGGTTCGCATCATATCGACTTGATCGGCCATGGCTTGCTCGCCACGTTGAGCGACCAGTTTCATGACGCGCAGAAGGGTACTTTCTGCATGAAACACCTCAATGGCCATATCAGCGATGTTCATTAAGATCTCTTGCTCGTGCTCGATCTTCATCATCAGTTTTTGCACCGCGGCACCGGCTGTCATCAATATCGCTTTTTTGAGATTGGCGATCAGCTTTTGCTCACTGGCAAAGGGAGTATCGTCGCCCGCTCCAAAATCAGGAATGCTCATCAACTCTTTTTGTACGGCCATGGCCGGGCCCATCAGATCGAGTCTGCCGCCCATGGCGCGCTTGAGTGTCATATCGAGCGCCAATAAACGATTGATCTCGTTTGTTCCCTCGTAAATACGATTGATTCGGCTGTCTCGGTAGGCTCTTGAAATATTATACTCGGCACTAAATCCATTGCCCCCGTGAATCTGAACGCCTTCATCTACGGTAAAGTCCAATACTTCACTACCAAATACTTTTAGCGCAGCGCACTCAATGGCATATTCTTCCGCGCCGGCCAGCAATGCTTCGGCAAAGGGTTTGCCCGATGCCAATAATTCTTCTTCTTTTTCTTTGATCCATGCCGCTGAACGGTATAGGGCCGATTCGGCTACAAATATTCTGATGGCCATTTCTGCGAGCTTATGCTTGATGGCACCAAAATTGGCGATGGGTTGCTTGAACTGTTCTCTGGTTTTTGCATAGGTGATCGAGTGATTCAAGGCCATTCTCGATCCGCCCACTGCCGCAGCGCAAAGTTTGAGACGACCCAGATTGAGGATATTGAATGCGATCTTATGTCCCTTGCCCAACTCACCCAATAGATTATCGACCGGGATCTTACAATCCTGAAAATACAATTGAACTGTAGATGATCCCTTGATACCCATTTTATCTTCTTCGGGTCCTTGCGTAAATCCGGGCGTGCCCCGCTCCACGATAAATGCGGTGAACTTGTCACCATCGACCTTTGCAAATACCGTATACACATGTGCGAATCCCCCATTGGTGATCCAGCACTTTTGACCATTCAAAATATAATGCTTGCCATCGGGAGACAGTGCCGCAGTGGTTTTGGCACTGAGGGCATCACTGCCGCTGTTGGGCTCTGTAAGTCCATAGGCCCCGCCCCATTCACCGGTAACCAGCTTGGGCAGATATTTGGTCTTTTGCTCCTCTGTTCCAAAATATAAAATGGGCAACATACCGATGCAAGTATGCGCAGAAACGGCCACTGAATAAGAATGACCCGCACCAAGGTACTCGCTGGCAAGAACGGAGGTGACAAAATCTTTTCCCAACCCACCGTAGGCCTCTGGAATAGAGATTGAGAGCAGCCCGAGCGCTCCGGTCTTTGCCACGAGCGAGGGCATCAATCCGGGTTCCAGCGAATCGATACGCTGCACGATCGGAAAAACTTCAGTTTCTAAAAATTGATTACACATGTCTTTGATCATGTGTTGCTCTTCGCTGAAATCTTCAGGAATAAAACAATCTTCGGGCAAAGGAGCGGTCGTTAACCACTGGCCACCTTTGATGGATTTTTTTGATGCTGTAACAGTAGACATAGTACGGTCTTTATGATGATAGATTATGGTTAGCTCAGGTTATCATATACCACTTGCAAAACTTGCTTGCATACCTCTACCTTATCGGCCGGTACCGATTGCAAGGCTTCGTTGAGCGTTTGATCGGCCAACTTCATGGTTTGGTCTTGCAGCTGCTGGCCTTCTTTGGTCAAATAAATAAGATTGATGCGGCGGTCGGTGGCAGCGGCCACACGCTTGACCAGTTGAGCGCGTTCAAGATTATCTACCAGGCGCGTAATACTGGGCTTGTCCCTGAAGCTGGCGTTGCAAAGATCTTGCTGGCTGATCCCGTCTTTTTTCCAAAGATGATAAAGTACGCTCCACTGCTCGATGGTAACGGGCAACTGATGCGTATTGAACTTCTTTTGAAGCCTTCGGGCAATGGCCGTAGAGGCCAGCCCGGTGATGAAGCTGTAGAGTTCGCCTTTTTTGAATTGGTTGTTTGGCATATAGTTGTTTAAGCAACTATCAAATCTACAATTATTTTCTTATCTGTAAAATGATCGCCTGTTAAAAAACTGTTCTTTTTCGATTGCCTCGCCAATCCCTAGTTTTGTCCGGCATGCTGCTGATCCTCACCCTCTCCTTTTTATTATGCTCGCTGTTCTACGTAGGGCTACTGAACCGATTTTTAAGAGACTGGCGCTCCATACCACAACCTGCAAAAGCACCAGCAACTTTCGAATCGGTTTTGCTCCCCAAGATATCGGTACTGGTACCCGCCCGAAACGAAGCGGCCAATATCGGTACGCTTTTAAAGGCCCTGACAACGCAATCATATCCGGCCTCACAACTAGAGATCATTGTGATCGACGATCACTCCGAAGATGAAACAGCGGCCATTGTTCAGACCTTTTCGAGCGTATCGCTGCTGAGGTTACAAGAAAACGGAATTAACTCCTATAAGAAAAAAGCACTCGAAAAGGGTGTGGCCCTGGCCACTGGTGAGTTGATCGTTTGCACCGATGCGGACTGTCTTCCTGGGCCGCATTGGATAGAGCGGATGGCTTTGCAGTACCTGCACACGCAAGCAAAATTCATTGCCGCTCCGGTACTGTTGCAGCACCAACAGAATTGGTTGGGTTACCTGCAAGCCCTCGATTTTATGATACTGCAGGGAATAACCGGCGCCGGTATACAGAGCGGAAAACTGCTTATGGCCAACGGAGCCAATCTGGCCTATCCCAGATCGGTCTTTTTAGAGGTAAACGGATACGCGGGAGCAGACCAGGTGGCCTCGGGAGATGATTTTTTTCTACTGCACAAGATCAGCGACCTGTATCCTCACCAGATCACTTACCTGAGATCGAAAGATGCGATCGTTTCCACGGCAGCCCAAACCACTTGGGGAGATTTTTTACAACAACGCATTCGCTGGGCCAGCAAATCTACCCACTATAAAAAGGGAGGGCTGCAACCCGTGCTGCTATTGGTTTGGACCTATAATTTACTGCTGCTGATAATGGCCATGGGCGGACTTTTCGATAGTCGCTATGCGGTCATTTTTTTAATGGGATGCGGTTACAAAGCAATATTGGAATGGTCGTTTGTAAGCGAAGTGGCCCGCTTCTTCGATCGGTCTGCCTTGCTGAAAAAATTCGTTTGGCTACAACCCTTGCACATCGCTTACACAGTAGTGGCCGGCCTTCTCGGCATCAAAGGGGGATATCGATGGAAAGGAAGAAGGGTACATTGAACAATGGAATTTGATAGATTTGTGCCGCTGAATTTTCCGAAATGAAAGTATTGTCGCTTGCGCTGCTGCTCACAATGATCACGGCCTTACCTAAGGGTATGGCACAAGATGCGGTCATTCGCAGAATGCAGACCGAATCACTTCGTCCGGTAAAAAAATATATTCCCGACTCGCTGATCAAAAAATGGAAATCGGGAGGCAACTATACGCTTACAATCGGTCAGGGCACGCTTAGTAACTGGGCGGCCGGGGGCGATCAGTTCTCGTTTACCATCAATACCATCTTGCAACTTTATTCGTATTACCGCAAAGACCGCAACAGCTGGGATAACACGCTCGATATATTCTTCGGCTACATCAACACCACCTCGCTGGGAAGCCGAAAAAACGACGATCGCTTTGACCTGATCTCCAAATACGGTTACTCGCTCAATAAAAAAGTAAATCTGGCGACCCTCTTTAACCTACGCTCGCAGTTCATTCGCGGGTATACCTATCCGAACAATGTAAAAACCTTTGCCTCTACGTTCATGTCTCCCGGCTATATCATCTTTAGCCAGGGGCTTGATTTTAAACCGAAGAAAAATCTCTCTGTATTCTTTTCGCCGCTCACGGCACGTTGGGTGATCGTTACCGATCCGGAGCTATCACGTCGCGGAGAGTACGGCGTTAAACCGGGCACGAAAAGCATCAACCAGCTCGGCGCCTTCGGCACGCTGACCTTCGAAAAGAATTTTACCAAGTACGTATTGTACAAGACAAGGGTCGATCTTTTCTCTAACTACAAGACCAATCCGCAAAACATAGATCTCTTCGTGACCAATGTACTCACCGCCAAAATAGGCAAGAACCTTGCCCTTAACTGGAACCTCGATCTCGTCTATGATGATGATGTAAGATTATTCGGTGCAGCCAAAAAATCACCGGGGCTTCAACTTAAATCGATCGTAGGTATTGGCCTGCAGGTTAAATTTTAATTATGGGACAAAAAAAGCTTGTCCGTTTTGAAGCCATCAGGCAATTCAGCAATGTTTTGGAGTTTCCCGCCGGGATGGCGGGTCAGTGGTCTACCTTTTTTGAGCGAGAGCAGCCCCTTACCCTCGAGTTAGCTTGTGGCAAGGGAGAGTATGCCTTGGGACTGGCCCGACTGCATCCCGATCAAAACTTTCTAGGCGTAGACCTGAAGGGAAACCGCATTTGGGTGGGGGCCAAAAAAGCCCTCGAAGAGGGTTTAACCAATGTTGGTTTTTTAAGAACACAAATTGAACAGATCGCCGATTACTTTTTGCCCGGAGAGGTACACTCGATCTGGATCACCTTTCCTGATCCGCAACTGCGGCTATCAAAGGCCAAGAAAAGATTAACACACCCTATATTCCTTAGAAAATATCAACAAATACTCGCACCCGGTGGTTATATACATTTAAAGACAGACAGTCCTGACCTGTACCGATTTACCCGTCTTGTTATTGATCTGTACGGGTGCGTCTTGCACGTTGCCACCGACAATGTTTATGCCAGTGAAGTACTATCTGATGAACTTCGAATCAAAACGCATTATGAATCGCTCGATATTGCAGGCAGTAAAAAAATTCACTACTGCTGTTTCTCACTACCCGACCAGCTGCCTGTAGAGACAGACAAGCTGCTCAAAGAAAAATTAAAAGAAGATGAAGGGATTGACTGAAGGGACACATTTCTACTATAACGAAGAAGGGCTCGTTGTGCTGACAGAGGCCTACCATCTCGAGAAAGGATATTGCTGCGGAAATGGCTGCAAGCACTGCCCCTATGACTTTGAAAGTGTCCCCGAGCCTCGTCGCAGTCAGTTGCAAAAAGAGAAGGAGAGCAGTCAGATCAACTCCTGATTATTTTCTTCGGGTCGCTTATCTTTATTCAAATGGCCTCTCCCAAACGCACTAGCACAAGACTTCGCTCGGTATTGCCATCAGGCAATCGCGAACAAGATTTTTTTCAACAAGTCTGGGAATTGGTCCGTCTGATACCCCGAGGACGCGTTACGACCTATGGTGCCATAGCCGCCTGCTTGGGTGCACGATCAGGTGCGCGTATGGTAGGTTGGGCCATGAACAGTAGCCATGGGGCTCACCCCAAAGTGCCGGCGCATCGCGTAGTAAATCGATTAGGACTACTCTCAGGAAAAAATCATTTTCCTTCCCCCACTGCCATGCAAGAAGCATTAGAAAAAGAAGGAGTCACTATCCAAGACGATCAAGTGATGGACTTTGAAAAGCTTTTCTGGGACCCCGCCAAAGAGTTGGATGGAAATTAGCTGTAGTAGGGGCTGATCATCCAGTAGACAATCACACCGGTTATGGCCACATACAACCAAATAGGCCAAGTGATCTTGGCGAGTTTTTTATGTGCCGGCCATTCGCTGATCAAAGCACGATAGGCAGTAAAAAGAATAAAAGGAAGAATTAGGCCTGCCAGCGGAATATGAGTAAATAAGACAATGTAATAAAGCGTGCGAGCCGCTCCCTGTCCACCAAAAGAAGTTTCACCAGCCAGCAGATGATGCGCAATATAGCTTACCAAAAACAAGATCGACAAGATCATGGCCAGTAGCATCATGTTCTTATGCGCCACATAGCGACCGGTCTTTACCGCCCACAGAGCCCCTACCAATAAAAGTGCCACGGCAGAATTAATGACAGCGTTGATCAGCGCGAACACGTGCACATCAAATCCCAGATCGACCTCGAGTTTTACCCGGCCCAACACGACAACGGCCGTAAATACTATGAACGAAAAAAGCCAGATCAACTGGCTGGCGAGCTTATCATTTTTTGAAAGTACGGGAGGCAGCATACTCATTTATTTTTTACGAAGAAAGAACAGTAATAAAAATACACCAACGATGGCGAGCAAGAAAGATACGGCCATGATGACCAGTTTGCCCTCGAAAAAGCTACGGGCCTTCGGATTTTTTTCCATCGTGAGCAAGATCAGGTCTTGCTGTAATCTCGACAGATCGTCCGGATCGAGGCCATCGTAGTAGCCCCTGACCTGGCGGTTCACGTCAATGAGGACGAACTTATCACTGTGTACAAAATTCGTGTCGACCGATTGGCCGTCTATCAACCCCAACTTCATTTCGTTGAGGGCCATGTCGTATATCGCTTTCTTGTTACCGGTAAGCAACCACCAGGTATCGGGATTGATCTGAAACCGCTGGGCCCAATAGCGCAGCCGCTCCAGCGTATCACGCTCGGGATCTATGCTGAAAGAAAGAAAATGAACTTTCTTATTGGTGCGGTCGCCCACCCGACTTCCATTGTGCAGGGTCTCTGCCAGACGCTTCATGTTCTGTGTCATCGAAGGACAAATAGTAGGACAGCGGGTAAAGAAGAAATCCGCGACCACGATCTTGCCCTCGAGGCTCTCCCAAGAGACCATCTTACCTTCTTGATTCTGCAACGAAAAATTAGCCAGCTGGTGCCACACCGTATCGGATACGCGTTTACCCCGCTTGGTGACCTCTTGAATGGAATCAGGGTAGTAATGCCTGGGCAATTGCAGGGCATCATGACTTTTGACATCTACGATAAAGTAGGCGATCAGCGGGATGATCAGCGCCAGCAACAGGGCATATACGGCAGTCTTGTTCAATGTAACAATAGCGTATTAGTGACCACCCTTATCCTGGGCAGGCATCGTGGACTCCTTATAATGCTTATCGTAGGTGTTACGAAGATTCTTATAAGAGTTACCATCCCAAATAAAGGCAGCAATAAACCAGATAAAAAGCAATAAGGGCACCACAATGGTCATGATCATGTTGCGGATCTCATCGCCCAAGTGCATAAAGACAGAGACGATGTAATATGCCTTGGCCAAGGTCAAGATACAGACCATTCCTTTGAACATGAGCACCAGCAACTCATTGGGAGCTCCTCCTTTATGCATATTGTAGATGATCAGACCAATGGCCAGCTCTACAATGGTAATAACGGAGAGGAGTATCGTGGTATTTCTGACGTTCTTTTTAAACGTTGCGTCATCGGTATGATGATGAAAGGTTACTTCTTCGAAAGCCGGATGTTGCATAGTGTATTAATTTCTTGGGTGACGAATAAGATGAATTAGATCAGATAAAAACAAAGGAACACAAAGACCCATACCAGATCTACGAAGTGCCAGTACAAACCGGCTTTCTCGATCATCAGGTAATGACCTCTGCGCTCAAATACGCCCTTTTGTGTCATCAACAGCATCACGATATTGATGATAACACCGGAGAACACGTGAAAGCCATGAAACCCGGTGATGCCAAAGAAATAACCACCGAAAGCAACCGGACCTTTCTCGCGCACATGCAGCTCGGCCACCTGTATGGACTTAAGCAACTGATCGTGCGAAAGCGCACCATGATCGGCCGCAGCAGCCCCATGATGATTGAGTTGAGAAAGTTGCAACAAGGTCTCGTGAGGCGTGTTTTGCAAAGCGGCCATTACTTGCTCTTCGGGAACCAGTCTTCCCCAAGGGTTGCCGCGCATGCTTTGTCCGATAATGTCGAGTTTGCCATCGGCCAGCACCACGTGCTCACCGGTAATCAGGTGATGCCACTCCCAAGCCTGACAGCCCAAGAAGGCGGCTCCGCCGATGATGGTCCAGATGAGCCATTTTACGACTCCTTTTTTATCGTTATTGTGCCCGGCATGTACCGCCAGCACCATGGTAACAGAAGAAATGATCAGCACAAAGGTCATCACACTCACGAAGGCAAGTGGAAGATTGGCGTGGCCTGCGCCCGGAAAGGCATTGAATACCACGTTGGGATCGGGCCAGAAATTCTGACTAAAGCGGATGGTGCCGTACGAGATCAGAAAGGCCCCGAAGGTAAAAGCATCACTCATCAAGAAATACCACATCATGAGTTTGCCATACTCCATGTTAAAGGGACTCTTACCGCCTGTCCACCATTTGGTCTGCTGAAGGGTTGCCGATGTAGCCATACGTTACTGTTTCGTTTTCGTTAGTGTTGGTTCCGTTCAATTGCCGCCGATCAGCAAAAAGAAAAGCAAGAGATAGATCCATAAAAGATCTACAAAATGCCAATAAGTAGCTGCTATCTCAACAGGAATTGAACTATATAATTTAATGCGTCCAAAAAAAGCTTTTGCCAGTAGCACGCTCAATACCACCACCCCACCCACTACGTGCAACGCATGCAATCCAAAGATCACATACAGAAATTGCCCGGCTCCCGATCCGCGAAAGGTGATCTGCTGGGACCACAGCGCCGTAAAACCGTTCCACTGCAATCCCACAAACAAGATCCCCAACGCCAGCGTAATTCCCATCCAAAGACGATAGCGTGCCATTTCTCGCTCACGAAAAAAGCGCAGTGCAAGGTGAACGCTTCCGCTGCTAAGCACAATGGCCAGCGTCGACAACCAGAACACGGAAGGCAGCGTAACCGATTTCCATCCGACCTGGTTGCTCTTTACAATGAATGCACTGGTCAGCCCGGCAAACATCATGATGAGACTGCCCATGGCTACCCACAAGGTAAACTTGTGAGGATGCATTTTTGTAGTGGTCGTATTACTCAATTTATTCTCCTTTTCTTTACGCTGTCGCGGCCTTGCTCAGCAGCAAGGCAAACAAGATCAGCGGTAAGTACAAATAACTCCCAAACATGACCCGACGAGCCGCCTTTACCTCCATGGTGCGATACAAATTGATGCATCGACCGATCATAAACACATTGGCCAAGATAACCACAGCGATCGCGATCAGTCCTTGCAGATTCTCGGTACTACACATGCCTGTAAAGAAAGGCAGCATAGTAACCGGTACCAGCAAGAGCGAATACGCAATGGTCTGCATTGCCGTAAACGTTGTGGGGCCCTGTTCGGAGGGCAGTAAACGAAATCCGACAGAAGAATAATCTTTGTGTGCCACCCAGGCAATTGCCCAAAAATGCGGGAACTGCCAAAAGAACTGAAAGGCAAACAAGATCCATCCCCCCAGCGAAAATTCATCTTGCCCCGCTACCCACCCGATCAAACAAGGTAAGGCGCCGGGCACGGCTCCGATAAGTACTGCAATCGAATTGACCTTTTTTAGCGGCGTATAAATGAATGCATAGAGAAACAAACTGAAGGCAGCCAGCAAGGCGGCCATCCAGTTAAACCAATTTCCCAGCATCCACACACCTGTGGCCCCCGTAAGAATGGCAAAGAGCCATCCTTGCTGCGGCGAAAGTCGTTTCGATGCAATCGGCCGGCTGGCAGTACGCTTCATTTGTGCATCGGTGTCGCGTTCTACCACCTGGTTGATTGCATTGGCACTTCCGGTAACCAACATCCCACCTGCAAAGAGCAAGAGTATCATGAGCCAGTCGTATTCGACCACCTTCGGCGCCAGCAGGTAACTGATTACGCTGCTGAACACCACCATGATACTCAGCGAAGGCTTCATCAACTGTATATAATCCCTGATCTTCATGAATCCTCCGCTATTTTTCAACAAACACTATTTCGAAACATCGATGTGAGACCGCTTTGAACCGGTCATTGTGCATCAATGCTTACTCTCATGCGCTCCCACCGGCTCGGTCTGAGGAATAAACTCGCGTCCATCCTTGGCATAGTCATAAGGCCAGCGATGTACTTCGGGAATATCTCCTTCCCAGTTACCGTGTCCGGGATTAATGGGGGTCGTCCACTCGAGCGTGTTAGCGCCCCATGGATTTTGCGAACGAACTTTTCTGCCCTTGTAAATAGAATAGAAGAAGTTGAACACAAATAAAAGTTGAGCCGCGAACACTACAATGGTCACAATGGTGATCATCTGATCGAGGTCTCTGAAATTATTAAAGTTTACCCAACCACTCTTGTCGAGATAACGACGAGGTACCCCTGCCAGTCCTTGGTAGTGCATGGGCCAGTAGATCAGATAAGCGCCCACCATGGTAACCCAGAAGTGAATGTAGGCCATGGTGTTGTTCAGGTAACGTCCGAACATTTTGGGGAACCAGTGATACACACCGGCGAACATGCCGAAGAAAGAAGCCACTCCCATTACAATGTGAAAGTGAGCCACCACGAACATCGTATCGTGCAAGTGAATATCGATGGTGGAGTTACCTAAGAAGATGCCGGTCAATCCACCTGAGATGAACAAACTCACGAACCCGATCGCAAAAAGTGCAGCCGGTGTAAAGCGTATGTTACCTCTCCACAGGGTGGTGAGCCAGTTGAATACTTTGATGGCCGAAGGAACGGCGATCAACAGTGTAAGCAATACGAAGACCGATCCCAAGAACGGATTGAGTCCCGTAACGAACATGTGGTGGGCCCATACCAAGAAGGCCAGTACGGCAATAGCGAACAAAGAGCCCAACATGGCCATGTAGCCGAAAATGGGTTTGCGGCTATTGACCGAAAGGATCTCCGATACCATACCCATGGCAGGCAACAAAATGATGTATACCTCGGGGTGACCCAAGAACCAGAACAAGTGCTGGTAAAGGATCGCACTACCTCCTTCGTTAGGAAGCACCTCTCCATTGATCACGATATCGCTCAGGTAAAAGCTAGTGCCCAGGTTGCGATCAAACAACAACAGGATGGCACCGGAGAGCAATACAGGGAAAGAAAGTACGCCCAGAATAGCGGTAAAAAATACGGCCCAGATAGTGAGTGGCATGCGCGTCATGCTCATTCCCTTGGTACGCATATTCAAAATAGTAGAGATGTAGTTTAGTCCTCCCAATAGAGAAGACACGATGAACAGGGCCATGCTGACCAGCCATAGATCGGTTCCGATCTTTTGTCCGTCGCCGGCTTGCTTGAGTGCGCTGAGAGGAGGATACATCGTCCATCCACCCGAAGCAGGACCGGTATTGACAAAGATCGAAGACATCATGATCACACTGGCCAAAAAGAAGAACCAGTAAGACAGCATGTTCAAGAATGGAGAAGCCATATCGCGCGCACCGATCTGCAACGGAATAAGGATGTTGGCGAATGTTCCGCTCAACCCGGCCGTCAATACAAAGAACACCAGTACGGTTCCGTGCATGGTGACCAGGCCGTAGTAGAACTCAGGCTGAATTTGTCCGCCCTTTGCCCACTGACCAAAGAAGGTTTCCAAAATGGGGAACGCCCTGTCGGGGTATCCAAGCTGGAGTCGGAATAATACAGAAAACAGTCCTCCAACAATGGCCCACACGATACCGGTGATCAGGAACTGTTTCCCGATGGTCTTGTGGTCCATGCTAAAGATGTACTTCGAAATAAAGGACTCCTGGTGATGTCCGTGCTCCTCGTGGTGCGTAGTAGCCTGACCGGCTACTGTGGCAGTTGTCATCATTGTTTCACTCATTGTCTTCGTATTTAAAAGCGTTTGATCTGATTCGTTTAGTTTTTAGCGACCGTGGCAGTCATAGGGAGAGCCACTGATGCACTGTCTTTTTTAGCAGCGGGATCCTTGTCGGGATTCGCTACAAGGTACTGAGGCTTCTTCGAGGCCAACCAGGCATCGAACTCTTCTTGCGTTTCGACCACAATGGTTCCACGCATACTCCAGTGACCCTTACCGCACATTTGATCGCAAGAAAGTTCATAGACAAAATCGGGATTGCCGGTCTTCTCTTTCATCTCCTTGGTGGTGAACTTGGGAGTAAACCACATGGTGGTGGGCGTTCCGGGAACAGCATCCATCTTCATACGAAAATGAACTAACCCCACGTCGTGAATAACATCTTTGGCACCGATGACTAACTGCACGGGCTTGCCCACTACCAGATGCATCTCTTGCTCAACGAACACGTCGTCGTGATTGGCGGGGTCTTCCCAGAGTTGTCCGGCAGGATTTCCGTTAACGGCATCGACCTTCTTAAAATATTTTTTTCCAAGCAACCCATCGGCACCGGGATAGCGAAATTCCCAACCGAATTGCTTTCCGACCACTTCTACCACCATAGCGTCTTTAGGCGCGGGGCCGGTGATCTTAAACCAGTAGAAGATCCCAAATCCGACCAATACGGTCAGTACAATGGCGGGGATAACGGTCCAGATCAACTCCAGACGATTGTTGTGCGGATAATAATACGCTTTGCGATGATCGGACTCTTGGTATTTGTAGGCGAACCAAAACAATGCCACCTGCGTGCAAATAAAAACGACAGAGGTCACGGCCAGGGTAACATACAGCATCTGATCTACCAGCTCTCCGTGATCGGAGGCGGGCTCTCCCAAAATACGGTCCTTAAGCCACTCGTTGCAGAGATACACGCCGATCAGTCCAAAGATCAAAAAGCCCAGCAACAAGAACCCGTTGATCCGGTTCGATTGCTTACGGGCGTTTTCGTATCCCTTTATCTGTGACACATACTCACTGGCCTTGGAAATCTGCAGAATGATCACAAACACCAAAACCAAAATCGCAAGGATGAAGAATGTCTGCATAATTAATCGTCAGTTAAAGTTTCATTTATTCGTTTCAATAATCACAATGATCAGGTATGATGAATCAAGCTCTCTTTTACAAATGGATGGTTACGGGCCAGCAAGGGAGCCTTGGTCAATGCCTTTGCTGTTACGAACATGATCAATCCCACAAAGCCCAGCGCGATCCCCAGGTCGTAAATGATATTAGGCACCTTGTTGGGAGAAACCGCCGGAAATACCATCTGATAAAAATCGAGCCAGTGACCAAAGATGATCAACACGGCCATCAAAGCCACCGTACCGTAATTACGTTTGGCATCCCTGGTCATCAAGATCAAAAGTGGTGCGATAAAGTTGATGATGAACATCAACCAGAAGATACCCTTGTAAATACCGTGCGCACGAGGCTGAAAATAGATGGTCTCTTCGGGAATGTTCGCATACCAGATCAGCATGAACTGAGAGAACCACAGGTAGGTCCAAAACACCGAGAAGGCGAACATGAACTTTCCGAGGTCGTGCAAGTGCTCGTTGTTAACGTACTCCAAATAATCATTGTTCTTTAAAAAGACCACAAACAAGGTGATCAATGCAATACCCGATACGAACGTACTGGCAAACGTATACCAGCTGTACATGGTGCTGTACCAGTGCGCATCGATGCTCATGAGCCATAACCAGGGAATAGAAGACATAACCGTTAAAGAGAACAACACAATGAACAACGCTGCCCAGACGGTATTGTTAAAAATATATTTTTTACGCTCCTCGAGGGTCGCCAATGGCTCATTGTCTAACTTTCTGGATAGCTGACGCATCTTCCAGCCCAACAAAGACCAGCCGGCAATGGTAATGATGGTCGCGATCGCAAAGAAAGGCTTGTTCAAAAATCCTTTTTTATGACTGAGAATAGGATCGTGCTGAACATGCTCGGCATCGGTCCAGTGGTAGATGGTATGATTATCTCCAAAAACGATGGCCAGTAAGATCGCGCCACAGATCACTCCTATCACAGGGACCACAGCCGAAATAGCTTCGGGCACGCGACGAAAGGCCATTTGCCATCCACCCCAAGCCAGCGTGGTAATGCAGATAAAGAACATGGAGGCGTTCACGACCAACAAGAAGAAGACACTGTTTTGCAACAGCGAGGCCCAAAAGCGAGCCTGCTCCTTCGGATCGTCACTGGAGCCACTGGTCACCCACAGACCAATGATCGAAAGCAGACCGAATGCCATCAGCGCCATGGAGATTGTCTGAAAACGCTTTGGAACGGTGAAAGTAGATCGGATAGCCATCATTCGTTATTTAATATGCATGAATTCGTTTAGTTACCGGAAGGGGCCGCTGTTGCAGTGGCTGCACCGCCGGCCTCTTTTTGTTTTTGTTTAATGTAGGCCACGATCTCCCAGCGTTGTTTTGAGCTGAGCTGAGAACCGTATCCGCCCATCAGGTTCTTTCCGTATGTGATAGAGTGAAACATGGTACCCTCCGCCATATTCATGGTCAGCGGATCGGATATCAGGTTGCGGGGCGCAGCGGTATACGGACCATCGCCGCCTTTCCACAACGGACCATTGCCATCGAGCTTGGTGCCATGACAAATACCACAATTGATCAGATAGATACGCTCCGCCTCCGTCATGTCAATGGCCGATGCGTCCAACGGACTCTTTACTTCGGCAGAACGCGCGTATCCAACAGAATCATTGGCAAAAGGATAAGCAGCCAGAGCCCCGCGCGCTACGGTGCCTTCGACCGGACGAGCATTGTAGTGCACACCGGCCTCTTGCAAAGCGGCCGTAGAAGCGTAGGTTTCATAGGCGCGACTATAGGCCATGTCGGGCATATAGGCACGTCCTTCGTCACGACGAACGCCACCACATCCGGCAAAGACCAACGCCAGCGCCAAGGTTCCTGTTAGTAGTATGTTTTTTCTCATCATCTGTTATTATAAAGCCTAGCGAATTAATTTTTCTCGAAACGCATCTTATCGTTGGCATAGCTACCCAACCACCAACCGGTCTCCTTCACTTCTACCTTTACATCGGTGGCGCCGATAGACTGCAAGAATTGTTGCGCCTCGGCCTCGTTGGTAGCATTGGTGCATTCCAGGGCCATCACGAACGTATCGTCGGTAGAACGAGGATTAAAGTGATCTTTCTTAACGAAAGGGGCCAACTGGCAAAGCCAGCAAAAGGTCAACACCATTCCCACCGCTGCGAACAGAACCGTCAACTCAAAGGTGACAGGGATCCAGGCGGGCAAAGCAAAGTAAGGTTTACCGCCAAAGTTGATGGCCCAGTCGATGGTAAGTGCCCAAGTAATAAATCCTACCGCCGTAGAGGTGCCGGTAATGCCATAGATAAAGCCGGCTGTATGCAGGCTCGTATCGCGCAACCCCATCTCCTTGTCCAGACCATGAATAGGGAACGGAGTAAAGACATCGTGAAGCTTGTAGCCTGCGCGACGAACTTTTTTAACAGCAGGAAACAGCACGGCCTCATCGGTAAAGCTGCCCACTATGAATTTCTTTTTCGCCATAATATCTTTTTTGCCTGGTTCTTGATTAATGTTCATGAAGATGATGCTCGCCGAACTGCGTTACCGTGTCTTCTTCTTCTTTTTTCATCTTGGCCTTGTAGTTCTCACCGTTCTTCTTAAGGATGTGCTTGATCTCGGCGATCGCAATGACGGGGAAGAATTTAGAGAACAAAAAGTAGCAGGTAAAGAACAGACCGAACGTGCCCATATAAAATCCTACTTCCCAGATGGTAGGAGTATAATAAGTACTCCAGGCCGAAGGAAGGTAATCGCGGTATACCGAGGTCACGATGATCACAAAGCGCTCGAACCACATACCGATATTAACGAGGATCGACATAAAGAAGGTTACGAACAAATTGCGGCGCATCTTGCGGAACCAGAAGATTTGCGGAGACAACACGTTACAACCCATCATCAACCAATAACTCCATCCGTAGGGGCTGTTCAGGTTCAGACGATTCTCCTTGAATGCGAACCACTCGTAATCGACCGCGCTGTACCAGGCCATGAACAATTCGGTGAGGTATGCAATACCCACGATCGATCCGGTCAGTACAATTACTTTATTCATTACATCGATATGCTCAATGGTAATGTAGTCCTCGAGGGCCAGCACCTTGCGGGTGATCACCAACAGGGTCTGCACCATGGCAAAACCAGAGAAAATGGCGCCCGCTACGAAGTAGGGAGGAAAGATAGTAGTATGCCATCCGGGTACGACAGAAGTGGCAAAGTCGAACGATACGATCGTGTGAACCGAAAGTACCAGTGGGGTACTCAAACCGGCCAACACCAGTGAAAGTGCCTCGTGACGCTGCCAGTGTTTGGTAGAACCCGTCCAACCAAACGAAGCGGCTCCATAAAAAGCCTTTCTCCATTTTAATTTAGCACGATCGCGCAAAGTGGCCAGATCGGGAATCAATCCAGAATACCAGAATAAAAGAGAAACGGTAAAGTAAGTAGAGATCGCAAATACGTCCCAAAGCAGAGGCGAGTTAAAGTTAACCCAGAGCGGCCCTCTTGAATTGGGGTAAGGGAATACGAAGAAAGCGTTCCATACACGACCCATGTGCCAGACCGGAAACTGCCCGGCGCACATTACCGCAAAAATGGTCATGGCCTCTGCGGCGCGGTTCACCCCAGTTCTCCAGCCCTGACGAAACAGTAACAAGATGGCTGAGATCAGCGTTCCGGCGTGACCGATACCGACCCACCAAACGAAGTTGGTAATATCCCAGCCCCAACCGATCGTACGATTCAGGTTCCACTGACCGGTACCGTAAATTACTTCGGTGGTCACTGAGACAATACCGAAGAGGAGCAATCCCAATGAGATCAAGAATCCTGTCCACCATAAGCGAGAAGGCTTGGCCTCTACGGGGCGGCAGATATCTTCAGTTACCTGGTGGTAATCCTTGGTGCCATCGACCAATGGAGCTCTTACCTGTGATTCGTATCGGAGTAATGACATAGTTGTGGTTGATATAGGGGGTTCAGGTATTAATGATGGGCGGCTTCTGGTTTTGCGGCATCGTGAGCAGGAGCGGCGTGATCTGATTTATTGTCTCCGTGCGCAGGGGCAGCATGATGTGAGTCGGCTTCGATGATCTCATCGGTATTACGCACCTTAGCCAGATAACTTACATTAGGCAACACGTGCAGCTGCTCTAATACATAGTAGCTGCGATTCGTATTGTTGGCGCGTACGGCGGTAATGGCACTGCTGGGATCGTGTACGTTTCCGAATACGATGGCATTCGAGGCGCAAGCGGTCTGGCAAGCTGTTTTGGCTTCGCCATCCTGCAAAGGACGACCGGCTTTCTTGGCTTCGAGTTTGGCAGCTTGTAAACGCTGAAAACAGAAAGAACATTTTTCGATCACCCCGCGAGAGCGAACCGTTACATCGGGGTTCAGCACCATACGGGTCAAATCGTCGTTCATTTGCTCTACCACAGGATCGAGCTTGCCCACCAGTTGTTGGTCGCGATTGTTGGGGAAGCTATCGGCACCGGTGTAGTCGGCCCAGTTAAAACGACGTACCTTAAAAGGACAGTTGTTGGCACAATAACGAGTACCGATACAACGGTTATAGGTCATTTGATTAATTCCTTCCGCACTATGGTTGGTGGCAGCAACAGGACAAACGTTCTCGCAAGGAGCATTGTCACAATGCTGACACATCATGGGCTGAAACACCACACCCTTTAATTCATCGGGGTTGTTGGCATCGCTCACAAAATAACGATCGATGCGAAGCCAGTGCATATCGTGATAGCGAAGTACTTCGCTCTTGCCCACCACCGGAACATTGTTCTCGGCATGACAAGCCACCACACAAGCACCACAGCCATAACAAGCATTCATATCAACGTTCATCCCCCATTTGATACCGGGCTGTTCGTGCATGGGATACAGTGTACCCTCTTTACGAAAATCAGTTGTAGTACCATCCTGGCTCTTTCCATAGGTCTCTTCGAGATGATTGCGATAATCGGGAATAACAGAAGGGTGTTTCTTGAGTGTGGCCAGCGTGGTCTCGCGCACCACTTCAACACGATCCTCATAGGTATTGTGGATCTGCATCTGTGCGACTTTCTCTTTGCGCTTGGCATCTGTGATAGTAGCGACCGTATTATAAGAAACACCGGTTTCGGTGCGCGTTGTAAAGCAATAGGCATTCTTTCCGATGCCCCCGGCGGTGCGTCCTAATTTCTCACTACGGCCATATCCCAATGCAACGGCAATGGTATTGGCTTGCATACCCGGAATAATCAACACGGGTAACTCGATCTCTTGCTTGCCAACGGTAATTTTAATGACCGGCTTTTGTGGGTAGTATTCGTAGTTGTTGCTTTCTTTTTCCGTTCCATTAAGCAGATTAACACCCAACAACTCTTTGGCCATCGTCATACTGACAAGTGCATAGTTGCCCCAAGTGGCCTTGGAGATGGCATCTGGCAATTCCTGTAACCAAGGATTGGTAGCACCCGTACCCGTACCAATGGAGGCTTTTTGATACAATACCAGTTCCGTTCCGGTAATGGCATTCGCCGATGTAATGGCTTGTGCGGAGGCCGCTAATGCTGCGCTGCTGTAAGAACCGGCAGCGGCAGGTAACGACTTATCTTGTAATCCTTCTTGCAAAATTGAATTGAAAGAAGCTTCGGATCCCAACTCCTTTGTCCAGTATTGCTTAAAATATTCTTCGTAAGAAGTATCGTTTCCACTCCACTTCAACAAGGAGGTTTGAAAGGCTCTGGTCTTGAACAAAGGATAAATAGTAGGCTGAATAAAGCTCACCACACCGGCTTTTGGTGCTGCATCACCCCAGCTTTCGAGGTAATGATGAGAGGGGATCGCAAACTGACAAAGTTCGCTAGTCTCATCCATGCGCTCGCTGAACGATACGCTCAGCTTTACTTTATTCATTGCCGATGCAAACGCAGCCGCATCGTGATAGGTATAAGCGGGGTTAGCACCATAGACCAGGAGAGCACCCACTGTGCCGGCCTGCATGTCTACGATGAGCTGCTCGAATTCACTGTCAATACCGGCGCGGTAATTGACGGGCTTGCCCCAATCAATTGTTTTTCCATAGGCGCCGATAGCATTGTTGATGGCATTGACAACGACTTGTACGTTCTTATCGTTGCTTCCGCACACGACCAAAGAAGTGCCTTTATTATTGCGCAGATCGGCAGCGGCTTTTTCAATACCGGCCTTTAGTTTCGCATCTTTTATTCCGTTTACACCCGATCCTGATACGGCAGATAACAAGGCGAGAGCCACCAATCCGGTCTCGGAAGGACGACAAACGAAGCGCTCATCGGCGCTGGCTCCCGTCATGCTCAAATATCCTTCGAACTGATAATGCTTGCTCATAGAAGGATTCTTCTCGTCGATCTTTCTTCCTACGGAATATCCTTTTGCAAATTCAACAGGGCTCAACCAGCTACCCAGAAAATCGGCACCGAGACTTACCACCACCTTAGCGGATGCAAAATCATAAGAAGGCAAACGACGACCGAATCCGGATGCTTCATTGGCCAATAACATACCGCTGTAAGAAACGGCATCGTATTGCACATGGCGAAGTCCGGGGTACGCTGCAATGATAGCTTTTGTAGAGGGCGAATTGATCGTGCCCGTCAACAACACTTTACTGCCGCTGGCACTGTTCATGGCATCGGCCACTAACTTATCGAACTGTTCGAATGTGGGTACTTCTTCAAAACGCGCTTGATCTCCCTTACCTACTTTTTGCTGCGGAAAACGAAGACGGTGCGTATCGTACAAGTCCAACACAGAGGCCTGCACACGCGCGGACGTTCCGCCACCGGTAAAACCACAACGATCGTTTCCTTCTATCTTAATAGGACGACCATCGCGCACCTTGGCGAGCACGGGCACCACATCACCTTCTTGTACGAAGGTGGTGGCATAATACTGAGCCACACCGGGAATGATGTTCTCGGGACGATTGGCAAAGGGGATCGCTTTTTTAACGGGAATCGTACAGCCCGCTGCAAGACTTGCGGCGGCGGTGCTGAATCCCAGGTATTTTAAAAAATCCCTACGGGGGGCTTTGGCATCGAGCAGTCCTTTGTCGTCGAAGCCCTCAAAGGGTAACTCTTCGCGAAACTCATCCTGCTGTTGCTTGGCAAACTGCTCGCTTTCATTTACCTCCCCGAAACTCTGCCAGTACTTTTTTTGGCTCATATTATCCTTGGTTGGTTGGGTTCAAATATTAAATCAATAGTGACACTTCTGGCACTCCAGACCGCCGATATCCTTAACGGATACGCTATCCATTTTACCAGACTTGATATCATTATGAAACTTTTCGTAGATACTATAGAATTTATTGCCTTTGGTGCTATCGTAGTTGAATTGCACCTTGGTTTCGCGGTGACAGTTTATACACCATCCCATGCTCAGGTCAGACACCTGCTTTACCTCGTCCATGGCCTGCATTTCGCCGTGGCAGCTCTGGCACTGCACCTTGCCGGCATTTACGTGCTGGGCGTGGCTGAAATAAACGTGGTCAGGCAGATTGTGAATCTTGATCCACTCGATAGGCTTGGCCATGGAAGGATCCCACTTGTTAGGGTTATTAGGATCGAATCCGGCAAACTCATAAAGCTTTTGGATCTCGGCCGTACCATCAATCTCATTTCCTTCTTCGTCGAAAAGCTTGGGGCCTTTCTCATAGGCCTGAATGGCCTTGTGGCAATTCATACAGGTATTCACAGAGGGAATGGCAGCATGCTTACTCTGCTCTGCACTACCATGGCAATACAAACAGTTGATCTGGTTGATACCGGCATGCACCTTGTGTGAGTAATAAATAGGCTGTACGGGTTGATAATCTTTTTGGCGACCCAATCCGATGGCTCCTTTGGCGACCATGTATCCGCCAAATACAAAAAAGACGATCGAAAGGATAGCGATGTTAGTTTTATTACGCCAAAATGGGATCGGTTCGGGAAGAGCCACACCCTCTGCCTGGTCAGACAGCTTTTTCAAATTACTGTTGACCTGCATCAAGATCAAGGCGATAACACCTAAGAGCAAAGAGATGATACCAAAAAGAACAGAGCTTTGACTATCAGAGCCTTGTGATGCATCCGCAGCACCGGCAGCGGGGGCTGGAGCAGGCTTGGCGGCCTCGTTGACATAAGCCACCATGTTGTCTACATCCTGAAGGGTAATGTCAGGAAAGGCGGTCATCATGGACCCATACTCGGCCTTGAGCCCCTGTGTATAGGGATCCTTTGCCATGTATGCGGCAGGGTTGTTGATCCAGGCCAGCAATTCTTTGTGGTCGGCCCATTTGTGTCGCTCTTCCAATCCGGCCAGTGCAGGTCCGGTTGCTTTTTTTAGCACGTTGTGACAAGAAGCACACTTGCTCATAAACACGGCTTTCCCTGCGGCAGCATCCTGCGCGCTAGTAGACGATACAGAGAAAATCAGAAGGGAAAACAGAAGAGCGGTCAGATGTTTTAAGGCAGCTTTATTGGACATCATATTCGCAATTAATCTGGAATGTGGATAAATAGCTCTTAATTAGGCGCAAATTTAAGCCAAGCCTCGTTCCAAATGGCATGAAATTTTACTTTTTTTTTGCTGTTTTACAATAGAGTAAACAATGTGAATGCTATTGCACAAAATGCAGTTCATGAAATTGTCATATACGGGTCAATTGTAATATCAATTTGCAAATAGGAGCCCGTTTTCGCAGCAATGCCCCGTTTTTTGTTGAATTTTGCAACTTCTCCAACAAAAACGACCCAACATGTTTAGCAGACTTCAAGAAAAATGGAAAGTAAGCGGGTTGAGACTTGTGCTGATCCTTTGCACGTTTGCCATCGGCGGTAGTGCCACTGGCTGGGTCGGAAAAAAGATCATGAACCTGCTTGCGATCGAGCAAGACTGGCTGTGGGCGGTCGTGTACATCGTGCTCATGACGGTGCTATGGCCCCTGATGGTACTGCTAATTAGTATCCCTTTCGGGCAGTTTAATTTTTTTAGGAACTACATTCGTAAACTGGGAGACAAGCTGAACTTTCTGCGTTAACCAGACATCGTTGCGGTATTGAGTTGTCGTGACGTTATCAAACTTCGGAGTATGAAACGTATCGCCATTTTTGCTTCGGGCACCGGTACCAATGCCGCTCGCATCATGGAGCATTTTACCGATCACCCCGTTGTGCAAGTGGCATTGATCGTTTGCAACAAGCCGCAAGCCGGTGTGCTGTCGATCGCTGCCGCGCACAAGGTCGATACCCTTCTTATCGAACGCGACCGATTTTTTTCTGGAGACGGATATGTAGCGGTGTTGCAAGAAAAAAAGATCGATTGGATCATACTGGCCGGTTTTCTTTGGAAAGTTCCCCTTTCACTATTGCAGCAATTTAAAGGCCATATCGTAAATATTCATCCGGCACTGCTGCCTGCATTCGGTGGCAAGGGTATGTATGGCGAAAGAGTTCACGAAGCCGTGCTCGTCGCAAAGGCTTCCGAAAGTGGTATCACCATTCACTATGTAGATGAAGAATACGACCATGGCGCTACCATCTTTCAGGCGCGCTGCCCCGTACTCTCTAACGATTCGGTCAATTCACTCGCCGCTCGCATCCATGCACTGGAGCACCAGCATTACCCCCGCGTAATAGAAGAACTAATTTGTCGATAAAGCCCCCATATTATCTTTTGCTGATCGGACTGTTGTTTTTTTCGAACGCAGTGCTCTCGCAAACCTATACTATTAGAGGAGTAGTGTACGACAGCTCGCGAAACTATCCGCTCGAAGCGGTGAGTGTGCTATCCACGTCCGGTACCGGCACCCTTACCAACGCCGAAGGATCTTATGAGATACGCGTTACCGAAAAAGATTCCATCTGGTTCAGCTATCTGAACAAACCCACTATAAAATTTCCAGTGATCAAGATCGGCAACCCCATGCAGTTCGATATTTCGCTGCAGGTAAGCGTGCCCGTGCTGCGCGAAGTAAAAGTCTTTCCTAAAAATTATAAGCTCGACTCCATTCGTAACCGGCAAGACTATGCCAAAGTATTTAATTATCGTAAGCCCGGATTACGCATTGTGACCCCTTCGTCTGGGGCCGGCGTAGGGTTTGATGTCAATGAGATCATCAACATCTTTCGGTTTCGCCGCAATCAAAGCATGCTATCGTTTCAGCAGCGCCTCTTGCTAGAAGAACAAGAAAAATTCATCGACTACCGCTTTAACAAAGCCCTCGTACGACGGCTCACACAGTTAGAAGGGGTCGAGCTGGACAAGTTCATGGAGTTATTTCGCCCGCCCTATTTGTTTACCAAACTCTCGGGCGACTATGAATTCAGAATGTACATCAAGCAAAGTTTCTATCGCTACAAACGTGGATTACCGCCTTTAACTTGGCAAGAGCCGGAGTGGGAGTGATCTTATCGCACGAGATAGTACAACCTGCCCAATAACTCCCGAATTCCCCATTCGGTCTTCCGCAATGCCTCGGCAGTGGGTAAAAAATCCATGACGGTTTTTGTGTCGGCATCTACTTTGTAATCGACCGCATAGGGCTGCACCAAAAAACCGTTCTCTTGAAACAATCGCTTTGAACGGGTCATATGAAAAGCAGAGGTTACTAAAATAATCCGTTGCTGGTTTCGCTTGAGTAGTTTCTCTACCTCCTTAGCTTCATCGGCTGTATTTTCTACGGGTGCAGTCAATAACACAGCAGAGGAGGGCACGCCCATGGCAATGGCCTCACGTGCCAGTCGCTCTCCCTCGGGCTCCCCGCTGGACCAAGGCATCTGCCCGCGGGTAAAAATGAGCAGCGGTGCTTTTTTTTGTCGGTAACATTCCAGACCACCAAAAAACCGATCAGGATCGCTCCACTCCGTAAAAAGCGAGTCACGGCCCGCTACAGTATGCAGCATCCCGCTTAGCACCACAATGGCATCAGCCTTTTTAAGCGAAGCCGCGCTGACCCGCGTGCCGCTTTGTTCGACCCATCCAAAAAAACGATCCGCTACGTATGGCGTTGCGCAGAGATAGAGAAAAACGATGGCCACCCACAGATAAGCCATTTTCTTTCTAACAATGCCGAGCAAGATCAATAAAATAGTAATGCTGATCGGCATCACCAGCAAGGGGAGTATTTTATGTAAATAGATCATTGCGATTCCGGTAATACAATATTCCGGCACTGCAAAAATCAGCGAATTACTTATCTTTTCAACATGAAATTTCTTCTACCCCTGCTGCTGCTCCCCCTTGTAGCGCTTTCACAAACCCCAACGGAGTGCGATCTGCTCATCACGAACGGTCGGATTATAGACGGAACCGGCAATGGCTGGTACCACGGAGCGATCGCCATTCACCAGGGCCGGATACAGGCCATTTATCGTAACAGTCCTACCAATGCCTGGCAACAAACCATTCGTCCCAAACAGATCATCGATGCCAAGCAATTGATCGTAGCACCCGGCTTTATAGATGTGCATACGCATCTCGAAGGAGACGAGGTAAAAGATCCGGAAGCAAAGAATTTTATTTATGATGGGGTTACCACCTGCATCACCGGCAACTGCGGCTCTTCGAATGTACAAGTCGCCACTTACCTGCGTTGGATCGACTCCCTGCAAACCTCCATCAACATCGGTACGCTCATCGGCCATAATGATGTGCGTAAAACGGTATTGGGACGTGCCAACCGAGATGCTACGCCGCAAGAGTTGCAACGCATGGAATCGCTGGTCGAAAAAGCCATGCAAGAAGGAGCCGTTGGGCTGAGCACCGGACTCATCTACATTCCGGGCACCTACAGTAAAACGCCAGAGATCGTAGCGCTGGCCAAACAGGCAGCCAAGGCAGGCGGCGTGTATGCCACACATATGCGAGACGAGGGCGACAGCGTTACACAAGCCATAGAAGAAGCGCTCACCATAGGCAGAGAGGCAAGACTGCCCGTAGAGATATCTCATTTTAAACTCAGCGGCCAGCAAAACTGGGGCCGCAGTAAACAAACACTGGCCATGGTCGAGCAGGCTCGTAAACAAGGATTAGAAGTAGCCATCGATCAATATCCCTACACGGCCAGCAGCACTTCTATCAGTACCCTGATCCCGGACGAGATCTTAGCCGACGGACAAGATTCAATCCGTGCTCGCCTGCAACGGCCAGCCATTCGCAATTATGTGACCGCCTCTATTAAAAAACGGCTTAAGAAAAGAGGACTCAAACACCTGAGCTATGCAGTGATCGCCTCATTTGCAAAAGACTCCACCTACAATGGAAAAAGTATCGAAGAGATCAATGTGATGAAAGGCAATAAACGCAAGATCAAAAACGAAGCCGAAGTAGTAATGGATATCGTAAGCAGGGGTGGGGCCAGCGCCGTTTTTCACGGGATGGGCGAAGAGGATGTAAAACGCATCATGCAATATCCCTTTAATATGATCGCGAGCGATGCGAGTATTCGGGTGCTCAATGCCGGCGTGCCGCATCCAAGAGGATATGGTACAAACGCGCGCGTGCTGGCAAAGTATGTTCGCGAAGAAAAAGTGATCCCACTCGAAGAAGCCATTCGCCGTATGACCTCACTGCCCGCTCAGCAGTTCAGGATCGAGGCAAGGGGATTGCTGCTGCCCGGATACTTTGCCGATCTAGTGATCTTTGACGAAAACAAGGTGCAAGACCTTTCTACCTTCGATAAACCCCACGCCTACACAGTGGGCTTTGAGTATGTATTGGTAAATGGAAAGCTGACGGTAGATAAAGGAACACATACCGGCGTGCGCGCAGGAAAGGCCTTGTACGGACCGGGTGCAACGCTAAAAAACGAATAACATCCCAATACTACCAACCCCATTAAACGACACGTTTTAAAAATTCAACCACATGAAAAAAATTAGCACCCTTCTTCTGCTTCTTTTGCACCTCACGCTCCCCTTGGCAATTTCCGTACAGGCGCAAGTGATCAGTGTGGCCACGCAACCTTCACAGGCGGGTTTTGCCGCCGACCGACTGTCTCGAATTGACAGTTCTATCGGTCAATGGATCAACCAGGGATGGATGCAAGGAGGTACAGCCCTCATTATCCGTAACGGAAAGGTCGTTTATCACAAAGGGTTTGGCTATAGCGACCTCGACAGTAAAACACCGATGCAGAAAAACGATATTTTTCGCATCGCTTCTCAAACCAAGGCCATTACCAGTGTGGCCATCATGATGCTTTTCGAAGAAGGAAAGTTGTTGCTCGACGATCCGGTATCCAAGTTCATTCCGGCCTATAAAAATCAGCAAGTGCTGAATACATTCAATGAGTCGGATACCACCTATACGACCGTGCCCGCCAAAAGAGAGATCACTATACGCCAGTTGCTCTCTCATACGTCGGGTCTTGGCTATGCCAGTATCGGGTCCAAGGAGGCCAATGCGATCTATGCGAAGGCCAATCTTACCGCCGGACTCAACGTACAAGATGATGACCTGCTCAGTGCCATGAACCGGCTGGCGAAAATGCCGCTCATGCACCAGCCCGGAGAAAGATGGACCTACGGACTCAACACCGATCTGCTGGGTTGCTTGGTCGAAGTGATCTCCGGAAAAACGCTCGATGCCTTTTTTAAAGAAAGAATTTTTACGCCGCTGGGCATGAAGGACACTCATTTTTTGATTCCCGCAGAAAAAGCAAAACGACTAGTGGCGCTGTATCGCGAAATGCCCAATGGCAAACTTGCCAAGGCCACCGCCTATCTGCTCAATGGCAAAAGTGTTACGCCCGACTATCCGCTAATTGCCAGCACATACTACTCCGGCGGAGCGGGTCTCTCGTCTACGATCGAAGACTATGGTATTTTTTTACAGATGCTACTTAACGGAGGCGTCTATAACGGAAAGCGACTCTTAAGCAGAAACAGTGTTCGTATGATGACCAGTAACCAGATCGGTGACGTGACATATGGAGGAGGAAACGATAAATTCGGATTGGGCTTTGCGGTGGTGACCGATAAAAGCAGTGGACGCACGCCGGCCAACGAAGGCACTTTCAGCTGGGGAGGTGCATTTGCTACCTCTTATTGGGTAGATCCAAAAGAGAATATGGTCTACTTGTTCTATCGTCAATTGCAAAACACCACCAAAGGAGAAATGGCCGAGAAATTTCGTACGCTCGTATACCAGGCCATCAATGATTAGAAGGCCAATAATTTTTTGATCGTCTCTTCTAGCCTTGCCTTTGCCAAGAATTGTTGCTCCAGTACAGGGCTAAAGGGAACGGGTGTATCTAGCGAGGCACATCGCATTATAGGCGCATCGAGGTGCATAAAGCAATGCTCGGCGATCCAGGCAGCGATCTCTCCGCCAATTCCACCGGTAAGCGTGTCTTCGTGCAATACCAGAACACGTCCGGTACGTTGTACCGATTCGGCGATCGCCTCGTAGTCGAGCGGAAGCAAGCTGCGCAGATCGAGCAGATCAACGGAGCACTCCGAATGTTGCATAGCATATTCATGGGCCCATAGTACGCCTGCTCCATAGGTAATGATAGAAATATCCTTTCCCGATAAGACCCGATGGGCTTTTCCGATCTCTACTTCGTAATAGGTTTCAGGTACCCTTCCCGAAACCGAACGGTACAAAGCCTTGTGCTCAAAAAATAATACCGGATTAGGATCGTTTAGCGAGGCGATCAGTAATCCCTTTGCATCGGCAGGGGTAGAGGGGTATACTACTTTTAAACCGGGCACATGGGTAAACCAAGCCTCATTGCTTTGGGAGTGAAAAGGCCCCGCACCAACGCCTGCGCCAGTTGGCATGCGCACGACCACATTGGCCGTTTGCCCCCATCTGTAATGGATCTTGGCCAGATTATTGACGATCTGGTTAAAGCCCACCGATACAAAATCGGCAAACTGCATCTCGACCATGCTACTGTATCCTTCGAGAGCTAACCCCAATGCGGTTCCGATAATGGCACTCTCACAAAGTGGCGTGTTTCGCACTCTGCCTTTTCCAAATTGCTGGACCATTCCTTCGGTGATCTTGAAAGCTCCGCCGTACTCCGCAATATCCTGACCCATCAAAACCAATGTAGGATCGTGCTCCAGTTGCATGCGAAGTGCTTCGCTGATGGCATCGATCATGCGAAGTTCGCGTGTGGTATCTGCGCCTTCGGCAGGTGACGTGAGCACCAACTGCGGTGCATCGATTCTCTTGGCATACACATCATCGCATTCATTCGCCACATTGGCCACTACGGGTGCAGGTGCCAACCCAATGGCCAACTCGGCCTCTATGGCCGATTTGAACTCATTGCGAATTTCGGCCACTTGCATTGCGGTAAGGACCCCTTGTTCAATTAAAAAGCGTTCATAATTTTTGATCGGGTCCTTTTGCTCCCACTCTTTGAATAACTCACCCGGAACATATTTGGTGCCACTGGCCTCTTCGTGCCCTCGCATGCGAAAGGTCATACATTCTACCAAGTAAGGCTTCTGGTACCGAAGACAATAGTCTCTGACCCCTTTGATCGTATCGTAGACAGTAAGCAAGTTGTTCCCGTCAATGCGAATACCCTCCATTCCATACCCCTTGGCCTTATCGACCAAACTTTCGCAACGATATTGCTCATTGACCGGTGTACTTAAGCCGTATCCATTGTTCTCTATCAAAAAAATTACGGGCAGATCCCAAACAGCGGCCACATTGAGTGCCTCATGAAAATCGCCCTCGCTCGTACCCCCATCGCCCGTAAAGGCCAGTGCTACTTTTTGCTTGGATGCGAGCTTTGCGGCGAGCGCGGCGCCCTCGGCCAAGGCCAGTTGCGGACCTAAGTGAGAGATCATCCCGCAGATATGGTGTTCGCGACTACCGAAATGAAAACTTCTTTCGCGTGCTTTACTGTAGCCCTGCTGTGTACCCTGCCATTGCAAAAAGAGTTTATGCAAGGGCATTTGCCGAGTGGTAAACACGCCCAGATTGCGATGAAGGGGCATGATCCATTCGTCCGATTGCAGAGCGAGGGTAGCCCCCACTGCGATCGCCTCTTGTCCAATACCACTAAACCATTTCGAGATCTTGCCTTGCCGAAGCAAGACCAGCATTTTGTCTTCGATCATCCGGGGCCACAAGAGGTGCCGATACCAGTTGATCAGCTCGGCATCGCTATAATTTTTTCGATCGAATAACATAGTACGAAGTTCCGTAAATTTTATGGATTGCAGTTTTTACACGACCACCAGCTCGTAGAATGAATCGGGCTGCAGGTAGCGATTGGCGAGTTCTTGTAACTCCGTTGCCGTGGCCCCTTTGATCGTATCGATGGTCTTATAAAAATAATTTTCATCAAGGCCGTGCAAGATCAGGTTTTTCCAGCGACCCATTAATTGAAAAGGTCCATCCAGATCACCGAGCAATCCTCCCATCATATAATTGCGTACCAATAGGAGCTCCTCCTCGCCAATAGGTTCGTTCCGCAACCGCTCCATCTCTCGATACACTTCTACAAGCGTAGCTTCCGTCACTTCTTTTCCGGCTTCGGTACTGATCATCCAGGCGCTTTCCTGTTGCAGATTCAAGAGATAGCTGTGAATTCCGTACGTATAGCCCTTGTCTTCGCGAATATTGCTCATTAAGCGAGACCCAAAAAATCCACCCAATACCGTATTGAGCAATTGCGCCGGAATAAAATCAGGGTGATGGCGATTCGGAAACGGTCTGGCAAGACGGATGGCACCCTGTACGCCGGTTGGATCGTTATCGATCCTATATTTTTTTTGTGCAGCCGGCAACATAGGGTGGACCGGTAGCAAAGGAGTAGTCGCGGGCAGATCGCCAAAATAACGGTTAAGTTGCGCCAGCAAACCCGAAGGGATCTTGCCTGCAACAAACAAAATAGGACGGGCCTGCTGGTAATGGGTTTGATAGAAGCGAAGCAAAGCGTCGCGCTCCAATGCGTCGAATGCCTCGGCAGAGCTGTATTTCCCGTAGGGATGATCTTTTCCGAACAGGTATGTATCGATCAGGCGGCCCGCCACAAAATCGGCCTTGCGAAGATTGACCGCAAGCCGCTGTTTCATGTTTTGCTGATACAAACTCAGTTCATCAGCGGGCATAACAGAATCGGTTACCAGCTCTCTGACCATAGGGAGCAAGGCGTCGATATGCTTCGACATGCAGTGCAAGGTGAGTAAGGCCTGTTCGTTAAAACAACTTCTGTTCAGGTAGGCCCCGTAATAATCTATCGCTTCATTGATCTGCAAGGCCGTCTTGGTGCTAGTACCGTTACGAAGCAAAAAATTTACGGTGGCGGCAAGCAGATCTTGGGTCTCAAAACTATTGCCCGCAGGATACACCCACTCCAACTGCAGCACGTCTTCGGCCCCTGCATTCATAATATATACCGGTATTCCGTTGTCGAGTGTAGCCTGCTCACAGGCACGAAGATTCAACTGAAAGGCGACCGCATCGACAATAGGGGGTGGTTGCGTTCTGTTTAGCATGATAGATTAGTTCGATGCGAGATAATAGAGTGTGTTGGCATTCTCCTTCCTGAAGATGCGTTGAGCCTGCTCACGCAAACTACCGACCGTAACGGCCTCATATTTTCCTAACTCTCGATTCATGTCGGCGGCATCGCCCATCCACTCATAATAAGCCAAGCTACTGGCCCGACTCATCACACTCATATCTTCGAAGGCGATCATACTCTCTGTTTTATTCTTTACTTTCTGCAGTTCCGTATCACTCACAGGTTGATCAACGATCCGTTGAAGCTGCTCGGTCAGGGCCTGCTCGGCCTTGTCTATTGAAATGCCCTTAACTAATTTTCCTTCGATAGTAAGCAACCCCGGATCACTGCTTGCAAAATGATAACAATCTATTGCGCTGAACAACTGCTGCTCTTTGACCAGTGCTTGATACAAACGAGAGGAGGCCCCTCCTCCCAAAATATCAGTAAGCAGATCGGTGGCATGATAAGAAGCATCTTGTCTGGCGCCCATATGCCATGTCTTGCATAACATATCGAGTGGTACCGGAGCAGTTACGGTAAGGTGGCGTGCCGCCCGCTGTTCGGGCTCTTGCGGAAGCGAGCGCTGGTACAAGACGCCCGAAGGAATATCACCAAACCATTTTTCGGCCAACGCTTTTACGCGAGCACTGTCTACGGCACCGGCTACGACCAAAATGGCGTTGCAGGGCGTATAGTGTTTAAAGAAAAAGGATTTTACCTGCTGCAACGTGGCCTTTTCGATATGAGACAATTCCTTTCCGATGGTCATCCAGCGATAAGGATGCACCTGGTAAGCTAGTTCACGCATCTTGTGCCAGGCGTCGCCGTAAGGTTTGTTGAGATAGTGCTCCTTGAACTCCTCACAGACTACTTTGCGTTGAGTAGCGAGACTTTTTTCGCTAAAGGCCAACGACAGCATACGATCGCTCTCGAGCCAAAATGCCGTTTCGAGATTATCGGCCGGAAGCTGCAAGTAGTAATTGGTAAGGTCATTGGTAGTGTACGCATTGTTTTCGCCCCCGGCCATCTGCAACGGCTCATCATAATCAGGAATGTGAAGTGAGCCGCCGAACATCAAATGCTCAAAAAGGTGGGCAAAGCCGGTATGCTCCGGATCTTCATCCCGAGCCCCAACATTGTACAAGATATTGACCACGGCCATCGGTGTAGAGTGATCAGGATGCACCAGCACCCTCAGTCCGTTAGACAATGTAAAACGATCGAATTGAATCATAATAAAAAACAAAGTTAACCTTAGTTCTGTCAACAACTCGTAGTCATTTATTGTTAACTAAGAATAACTTTGCCGCATGCAAACCGATCTGTTACTACAAAAGGCCCTGCAGTTCGAATTCTTATCGAAAGAAGAGGGCATCGCGCTCTTTACCGAAGCCCCGTTGACCGAGCTGATGTGGGTCGCCGATGAGCTTCGTAAAGTACAAGTCCCCCACGGAAAGGTAACCTGGCAAATAGATCGGAACGTCAACACCACCAATGTTTGCATCGCCAACTGCAAGTTTTGCAATTTCTATCGCATTCCCGGTCATCCCGAGGCCTATATCACCAATATGGATACCTACCGAGAAAAGATCCGGGAGACCATTCGCTATGGAGGCGATCAGTTGTTATTACAAGGCGGACATCATCCCGAATTGGGGCTACAGTTCTATGTAGATCTGTTCAAACAGATCAAGAACGAATTCCCCGATATTCGCCTGCATGCACTGGGGCCACCCGAAGTGGCTCATATTACCAAACTTGAAAAGAGCACGCACCACGAAGTACTCAAAGCACTCAAAGCGGCCGGTATGGACTCGTTGCCCGGCGCCGGAGCGGAGATCTTGGTCGACCGGGTTCGTCGCCTAGTTTCCAATGGCAAATGTGGCGCACAGGAGTGGCTCGATGTGATGCACGAAGCGCATAAACTTTATATACCTACTTCGGCCACCATGATGTTCGGGCACGTAGAGACGATCGAAGAACGATTCGAGCATTTGATCAAATTACGTGAGGTACAAGCAAAAAAACCGGCCGACTCAAAAGGATTTCTGGCCTTTATTCCCTGGACGTTTCAGGATGTAGATACGCTGCTGGCCGAAGTAAGAGGCATTCAAAATCTGACCACGCGCGAAGAATACATTCGCATGATCGCCATCAGCCGAATCATGCTGCCGAATATCATCAACATACAGGCCAGCTGGCTCACCGTAGGAAAAGAAACCGCAGGCACCTGTTTGCACGCGGGGGCCAATGACTATGGCTCGATCATGATAGAAGAAAATGTCGTGAGTGCAGCCGGAGCGCCACACCGCTTTACCTATAAGACCATTCAAGAGGCGATTCGCGATGCAGGATTCGAACCCCAGTTGCGCAATCAGGAATACACATTCAGAAATATTCCTGAGCAGATCGAAGAACAGGTCATCAATTATTGATCGTACCTGACATGGCGACCGTACCGTAAACGATCAGCTATTGCCTGATGCTGGTCAGCTGTCGCCTCCCTACCGCTCAATATCTTGTCGGAAAGCAAATACATTCCGATGAGCAGACTATCAAATCAAACCGTGTTGGTGACCGGAGGGGCCAGAGGCATTGGAGCGGCGATCGCTAAATTATTCTTACAAGAGGGGGCCGCAGTTATCATTACCGATATCTTACGGTCAGAGGGAGAGTTAACGGCAGCGGCACTGGGTAAAAAATGTATGTTCATTCATCACGACGTAACGCTGGCCAGTGCCTGGAAGCAAGCCGTGAATTTGGGCGAGGCACAAATGGGACCCATATCGGTACTAATTAACAATGCAGGAGTGGTACTCAACAAAAACATCCAGCAAACCAGCCTAGAAGATTTTGAGACCGTTTTACGGATCAATACCATTGGTCCTTTTCTAGGCATCGAAGCCGTCTTGCCCTCCATGCTGCAACACCGAAAAGGTTCCATCATCAATATTTCTTCCATAGCCGGGCTAGTGGGGTTTACCAACTGCATTGCCTACGTGGCATCGAAGTATGCGCTCCGTGGAATGACCAAGACGGCCGCACTCGAACTAGCCAAAGAGGGAATTCGCGTTAACTCCATTCACCCCGGCGTAATCAAAACCCCCATGATCATGGGCAACGATATTGCCGATCAGGTAGACCAGATCAGTGCAGGTATCCCCATGGGAAGAATCGGAGAACCCGTCGAAGTAGCACAGCTAGCGCTCTACCTGGCCAGTGATGAATCGAGTTATTGTACTGGCTCGGAGTTTACGGCAGATGGAGGACTCACCGCGCAATAGCATTGCATTGCTATCTTTGGAAGGTAAATCACTGCCATGCCTTCTGATATTGCTGCGCTGCGAAAAGACTACACCCTCCATTCGCTCACAGAAACCGACGTAGACCCATCTCCCTTCGCACAGTTCACCCGTTGGTGGAACCAGGCTCTCGAATCGGCCATAGAAGAAGTAAATGCCATGGCCCTTTCTACCGTCAATCAAGAAGGTTTTCCCGAATCGAGGATCGTATTATTAAAAGGCTATAGCGAAAAGGGATTTGTTTTCTTTACCAATTACGAAAGCAACAAAGGCACACAATTGCAGCATCATGCAAATTGCTCTTTACTGTTTTTTTGGAAAGAACTCGAAAGACAGGTCAGGATCAATGGCAAGGCCGAAAAGATCACAGCGCAAGAAAGTGACGAATATTTCAATAGCCGGCCCGAAGGCAGCAAGATCGGCGCTTGGGCTTCACCGCAAAGCACCGTCGTAGAAAGCCAGCAATGGCTTCATGAAAATTTCGAGAAGATCAAATCATCTTACGCAAATCGAGCCATTCCCCGTCCTCCCCATTGGGGTGGTTTTGTGGTACGACCCACCAGTATAGAATTCTGGCAAGGAAGACCCAGTCGCATGCACGACAGAATCAGATACACAACAGCGCAAGAGAATAAGTGGCGCATCGAACGATTAGCGCCGTAGTATTAGTTTTTTAAACTCAGCTCGGTGATCAGGTCCATCACCTCGGCCAGCGATTGCTTGAAGCTCACGCCCGCCGGAATGGATTTCTTGTAATACAATGTCTGCGATCCCGAAATGATAGTAGGCGTACCGGTAAAGTGCAACGAAACCTTATTGAGGAATTTCTCCATCGAAAAGTTCGAGGCGGTAGAGGTCAGGTGAGAGAAGATGATATCCGGCTTCTTGAGTTTAACCACATAGGCCACATCCTTGATGGGAACGTTGGCGCCAAGATAAATAGTGGCCAGCCCACGACTCTTCATCAAATAATACAGGAACAATAATCCCAACTCATGATATTCCCCTTCGGGCAAAAACAACATTACTTGCTGCTTCGGATTTGCAGGCAACGGTGTACGATCGATGGCCACGAGCAATTTTTGTCTGATCACATTAGTGACCAGGTGCTCTTGCGCCGGATTAATGTGACCGGTGAGCCACAGAATTCCGATCTTTTCCAAAAAGGGAAAGATCAATTTGAGAACCGTACGCTCTACTCCCTTTTGTTCTATATGATCGCCGAGTAAGCGATCGATGTTATCGACATGCAGATCGATCATCTCCTGCACCAGCTCGTTGACGTTTCGTTCTTGTACCGCTTGCGTATCGGTCAATTGTAAGATACGTTGCTGCATTTCGGCGGCATCCATACGATCAATATGAGAGATCTTATAGCCGTATTTGTTGAGCAACGAGATGTTCAGTACAGTCTTGAGCTCTTCGTTGGTATAATAGCGGATGTTGGTTTCGGTACGCTGGGGTTTCAAGAAATTATAACGCTGCTCCCAGATACGAATGGTGTGCGCTTTAATGCCCGTCAGATTCTCCAAGTCCTTTATAGTAAACGCATTCATGCCATAATTACAATCCCTGCGCAAAAAAGTTGCAGGAGCTATGATCGGTAATACGAATTAGGGAATATTTTTATTGATAATCAATAATTTATATATAAAATTAGTTTTTGTTTTTTAGCGCCTCGGCCCCTTTTGGAATCCGAAGGGCATGAGAGTAATCAGGAGACCCAATGAAATAAGTCATTGAAAAAGGGGGAAATTAGGAGTAGCTTAGTGTTGTTACTTTGAACAAGTTAAAAGACAGGCTATGAAAGGTATTACAAAACTATTGGTAGCCCTGGGCGCCGGATTGGCGATCGGGGGAGTATTGGGGGTTCTTTTTGCACCCAGAAAGGGAAAAGAAACCAGAGAGAAGATCAAAGAAGGCAGCTCCAAACTAAAGGCGCAACTTGGCGAGAAGCTAACGTGGGGTAAAGAGAAAGTTGCGGAGCAATTCAGCAAAGCAGATCGCCAGGTCGATGAACTGATCTGACGACCCACCCCCTATAAAACCCCCTATGTCCGAAGACCTCAATCGAATTGAAGCCTTAGCCGAGAAGCTAAAAACCTACCTCAACACCAGGTTAACAGAAGTTAAACTTTCGGCCGCGGAGAAAATAGCCAAGGTAGTGTCAGTTTTTATATCTGTACTACTGGCTGCACTCATGTTTTTTCTTTTTCTAACGATCTTGCTAATTGGCATAGCCTTGCTTATTGGAGAGTGGCTACAAAACTATTGGCTTGGGTTTTTTATTACAGCAGGTTTGGTACTTGTCTTGGGCGGAATAGGTTGGCAAACGAGGGACCGATGGCTGCGTATGCCCATAATGAATCTGTTACTGGACGTTTTCTTCAACGATAACAAAGATGAAACGCATTAGAACGCTCCAGGACCTGGAATATGAAAAAATGCGGATCCGCCTGCAACGGCTGGAGCAAGAAAAATCAATTCGGCAAGACTGGGACGCGCTAAAATTATCAGTGGCCGCTACGTTACTTCTGCGCAACACGATCGATCGGATGACCGACGAAAAAACCACACCACCCGGCTGGTTTACAGGTTTATTACAGGTTGGTACGGCCGCCCTGGGAGAAAAAGTAGGACAACTTACCGCTCAAAAGATAGAGACCACGTTGAACAGCGCGTTACGTCTCGCCCTGGAGGCCTGGAGAAAAAACAGAAAAACCTAAAGACAAGGGGGGATTTCGATTATTTTTAAGGTCTAACCTTGTATTTCGATGCCACGGTCTAAATCGCAATCGCTCAAAAGCCCTTCTCGGCATGTAGCAGAGATCGCCAAACTCAAAGAGAGCGCCTCATTGCTGCGACAGCAAAAGAAAAAGCTGGAGCAAGAGCTATATGAAGCCCGCTTTCATCTAAATAGCCTACTGGACATCAACGACACCATTCACTATCTGGTATATCCTCAACTACCTGAAAAAAACTTTTTTTCTGCCCGCTGGGAAAAAATAATGGGCTTTTCGCCAAGGCAGACCCGGCAACCGTTACAAGAAAAAAAGAACCAGGTACTGATCGATTCGCTTTCTGCCTACGAAAAGGGTATGGAGGAGCTGCGCAAAAAACAAAAGATCCAACTCAGGTATCAATATCAAAATCCCAAATCGCGCAAGATACTCTGGCTGCAAGAAGAGATCATGATCACCTACGATCTCTTGTCTGACCAAGAGGTTTGGTCAGGCACAATTACCGATATCAGCGAAGCGGAGTTTTTCAAAGAATATATTGCAGAGAGCGAGAAGCGATTTAAGAACATTACCGATGCGTTGCCAATCGTCATTTGGGTAACGGACGAAGACGATAATATCACCTACTTTAACAATAAGTCGCTGGCATTTTTCGACGTTAAAAAGAGGCAGACACTATCGCTGGCCAGCTTCGGCCCAATCATCAATCCTGCTTTTAGAGAAAAAGTATTTGAGGAGTGGGATCGAAAAAAAGAAGCACAGCAGGCCATTCACACCGAGCTGCTGATTACCGACAAAATGGGTCAAGAACGATTTTTGGCCATCGAGGCGATCCCCCGATTTCTTCCAGGCGGACAATTCATCGGTTATATTGGGGCCACCTACGATCTCAGCAAGGAATACGAGTACAAGCAGGCAATGGAAAGAGCCTTTTCACTACTTAAATCGAGCGAAGAAAAATACAGAAAGTTGTTCGAGAACATGCAGCTGGGCATATTAGAGGTAGATGAGCAAGAGAGAATCTGCTATGCCAACGAAGCACTCTTGAAGATCACAGGCTATAGCGCCGAAGAGCTGAGCGGTAAGAAAGCCGGTAAATTATTTTGCGCAGATCCGGAAAGCGAAAAGATCTTGAGAAAGCACGAACGAATTCGCAAAAATGGAATCGAATCGGCCTATGAGCTTAGACTAAGAAGAAAGAATGGCGAAATGGCCTCTGTTATTATCAGCGGGGCTCCTTTGTTCGACAATACGGGTAAGGTAAAGGGGTCGGTGGGTATTCACTGGGATGTGACCGAGGTAAGAGCATTAGAGAGAACATTGCTAGAGAACAAGATCAATAAGGAAAAGGAACTGATGGAGGCCAAATTGCAGGCAGAAGAGGAACAAAGGGTGCAAATTGGCAGAGACCTTCACGACGGGGTTGGGCAGGTATTGGTGTATTTGAGCATGCAACTCGGGCTGGTAAAAATGAAAAGTAATATCAACGCGGCAGAGATGGAACAGCTCGAAAGATCGGCCCGCAGCGCCCTTGAGCAAGTACGATCGCTTTCCAGGATCCTGGCGCCCCCTGCGCTCAGGGACCTAGGACTCAGAGATGCCATCACAGAACTCATAGACAGTTATGCTATCCTCGAAAAGCCGGTCTTCGAACTTGATATTTACCGACAAGCGGAAGACTATAATCTGGGCATGGACAAAAAGATCGTTGTGTACCGCATCTTACAAGAATTACTGGCCAACACGCTCAAACATGCCCATGCTGCACGTGTTACCGTCAAGCTCTTTTTTGACAATAAGCACTTTCACCTCGATTACGGCGATGATGGAGCTGGATTTAATCCGTTGACCGTAAAAAAAGGCGTAGGCCTTGAATCGATCAAGTCGCGCGTAGGCTTTTACAAAGGAAAGGTCAATATTGCGGCCACGCCCGGAAAAGGAAGCAAAACAATTATCCAAATTCCTCTTACGTAAATCAGCCAGCGATTCTTATTCGGTCATTTGGTTTAGAAAATGAGTATGAAAAAAATAATCCCCTTTTTGCTATTCTTATTGTGCCATGCGATGGCCTTGCGGGGGCAAGATACACTTGAGCGATTTTTATCGCGAAAAGATATACCGGTACAGGCAAAGGTAGATCGGCTCAATGGACTGGCACGCGATATTGCCTACGTCAACCCGCTGCGAAGCACGGACCTTTCGTATCGGGCCCTTCAACTTAGCCAAGAAGCGGACTATCCAAGAGGGGTCGCTTATTCGCTGCGCGGGATCGCCAGCTCGCTACTGACCGAAGAAAGAATATATCTCTGTTTGAAAAATCTGCAACGGTCGCTACAAATTTTCACTACACTCAATGACTCTACCGGGGTGGCCGGTTGCTATATTTCGTTAGGACATTTATACAGACGGCTACAAGACAGAGACCGGGAGCTTTTTTACCATAAAAAGGCCTTCACTTACTTTTCGAGACAAGGCAGTCCCGAGCGAGTGGGGGTCACGACCCATAATTTGGGAGAGACCTATTTTAACCGGGGAGATTACAAAATGGCGATCGAACTAACAGAGCGAGCCATCGCCATCAATGATTCGCTGCGCAATTATACCGTGCTGTCTGCCTGTTACCGAGTAATGGGAAACATCAAATTGGCCCAGCTCGACAAAACGGCTGCCGCATTTTGGTATGCCAAAACAATAGAGGTTTCCGATCGCCTTGGTGCCGGCTCACAAAAAGTAGCTACGGTCGATGCCTTACTGAACTTGGCGAATTTAGCCACCGAAAAAAATCATTACCAAGAAGCCCTCATTCACTTGCAAAGGGCACTTCTGATCGTAAAGGAGAACAGGCTTTTCACCTATGTACAGCCGCTTTATGAGGCCATCATGCAAAACCAGATAAGACAGGGTGCGTTACAGGAACTACGTAGCACCATAGACGATTATAGCAAAACAAGTAGCGCCCTGAACAAAGTCAAAACCGAAGTAATGTTTCGATTTACCGAAAACATGCTCCGAATAGACTCACTCGAAAAAACGGCCACTGAGCTGCAAGAAACGACCATCAGCCAAAATAAACTGATCGAAGAAAAGAACAGCCGCACCCGAATGACCCTCATTTTTATGGTGAGCTTGCTGGCGCTCTCTGTTGTGTTAGCCTACAACGTGGTCATGCTCAGAAAGGCAAATCACTTACTGACCGAACAACGTGCCATGGTGCGCAGACAAAACGAACAGCTCGAAGAGCTCAATGCCCTAAAAAATAAATTTCTGAGTATTTTATCGCACGACATCAAAGCTCCTTTACAAGGTCTAAAAAGTTATGTAGGACTGCTTAAAACAGGAGGAGAACATATCAATCGCGGACAACTGATAGAGTTTGGTGCTGAACTGGAAAAACAACTAGAGAATACGACCAAGATGGCCGATAACCTGATCGTCTGGGCTAAACTTCAAATGAAAAAAGCCAGTACCCGACCTCAATTACTCTCCGTAAGCAATGAGGTAGGGCAAGTGGTTTCGGTGTACGAAAAAATGGCC
>Ga0208598_1000003_pt1 | contig 131661 bp, 139 predicted proteins | sample LakMenEpi22Jun12_FD_150726 | JGI IMG/M metagenome (GOLD analysis project Ga0208598, IMG submission 150726) | Freshwater microbial communities from Lake Mendota, WI - 22JUN2012 deep hole epilimnion (SPAdes) | ecosystem: Environmental > Aquatic > Freshwater > Lake > Epilimnion/Euphotic zone ... | reverse complement strand
CCACCCATTTATGCTATATTCTTTATACTATAATAGGAGAAAAAAAATGTATAATATTTAATTTGAATACGCTAAACCTCCCATACCGGATAATATGCGTAGGACGTTATAATTGACAGCATATATATTAATGTTACCTGTTAAAGTACCATTAGTCTTTACGTCTAATACGGCAGTATCAATACGAGACATATTTAGAGTTCCAGAGGGTTGATGTTCTTCTGGTTTTATAGCAAATGAATAAACATTAATGCCGCGATTTAGAGGAATATTAGTATGATGTTGATATGGTTGAACTAAATTAAAATAAGTTCCATCGCGAACATTAAATCGATCATTTCCATTTAATTGAAGCAAACAAGTACTAAATGGATTTACAGTAGTACTTGAATATGGTGTTATTTGATCTATTAAAGAATTCATTATTATATTTTCAGTAATTGAAGAAAGATTAGATGAACCTAAAAATTGATTTACATCTCCAGAAGTAACAACAATATTTGGTTCAGCTAAATTGCAACTGTATATAGGAGCAGTAAATGTAACATTATCAGTTGTATAGGCGGTGTAGTTATACCATTGATTAGCGTTACTGGCTGTATTCCATTTAGCAACCCATATTAATTCCTTGCAAGGATGATTGAAATTTAGTTTAACACGAGTAGAAGATGATAATGATTCTTGACCAGTAAATTGTAATTGTTCAATTAGATATTCATGGGATAATTGGGCAAATTTTCGTCGTTCATCGGTATCTAGATAAATATAATCAACCCATAGATTAGCACCTGATAATTTTTTACTAGCGCTACTTGAGCTAGCACCGCTAGCCTTAACATAACAGCAATTAGCGAAACTTTCGAATTCGATCTTAATCTTAACTTCGTGATATTGTAATGCGATTAATGGAAGGGCTAATCCAATATTGCGACAGAACCAGAATTCTAGCGGAATAAATAATGTAGTGGGATTACTATCATCTGCCACTAAATTTCCATTTATTCCATCAGCATCAGCACCAACCATAGTATCCCAAGCATATCGCTTTCCACGAGGAAGAGATAATTCATTCCAAATGTATAGCCAATCGGAATAATGTTTATCTATTTGTTGTCCGCCAATTTCTATATTAACGGTTTTTAATAGGCGTAAACCTAAATAATTAACATAGGATTCGGTTCCACCTGTAGTATCAGCAACAGTATTATATAATCTGGGAACATCGACTTGTAAATAGGTACGATGAATTAAATCACCGTTACGAGAAATTTGACAATATACAGTATTGCCGAAATCTGGAATACCGCTAAAAGTTTGCTGTATTGCTTCCATTGCAAAATTAGTATGACGGCGATATACAACTTTGAAAAAAGTTATTTGAGGATTACCAGTTAAATAAACATCCTGAGCACCATAAGCAACAAGTTGAAGAAGACCACCACCCATTTATGCTATATTCTTTATACTATAATAGGAGAAAAAAATATATTGAATAAGATATATAAAAGCATATCCGCATTTTTTATTATTATATGTTTAAGGATAAAACATCTAAAAAGCGATTTCAAAATGTCGATATAACTAAAGATTTATCGACGTTAGATGCGATGCATACAAAAATTATAAATAATTATAATAAAAAAAAATTGGATGATATTAATTACAAAGAGAAAATAGTTATATTAGAAAATAAATATAAAAATATTAATGATGAAATACTTAAATATAATAATGATAATATTAAAAACGATGCATTATATAATTCATTATGGAATAGTAATATTATTATAAAAGAAGAGCTTTTAAAATTTAAGGAAGAAATTAATAATATTAATCATTTCGATGAAATTGAATATTACGAAAATACAAGTGATATATTATTTAATTATTATGAAATGTTAGAAAAACAATCGGTTAATAATAGCAATAACAATAATTATTATAAATATAAATCAAAATCAATATTAGAATCATTCAATATAACTAAAGAAGATACTGAAATAGAAATTATACAACAACCGATTGAAAATTATGATAAAATATTAGAAAAAAGCGATTTAGTTGATAAATATTTAGCTATAACTAATAAATGTCATATAAAAAAAATAGAACAAGATTCTAATGAAATATGTCATTTATGCAATATACCATTAATTTGTTTGCAACAAGATGCTATAATGATATGTAGTAATTGCGGATATCAAGAATTATTATTGGTCGAGCAAAATAGACCAATATTAAAACAAAATACGAAAGATACTTCGCATTTTAGTTATAAACGAATTAACCATTTCCGCGAATGGTGTAATCAAGTTCAGGGAAAAGAAAGCACCGATATACCAAATGATATATTTGAAAAAATATTAAATGAAATTAAAAAAGAAAAAATAATGGATACGAAAAAAATTACATATTCTAAAATGCGAGAGATTTTAAAAAGATTACGAATAAATAAGTATTATGAACATATTAATTATATTATAAATAGGATTAATGGTATTCCGACACCTCAATTTTCAGCAGAATTGGAGGAAAAATTATGTTCGATGTTTAAAGATATTCAAGCGCCATTTTTGAAACACTGTCCAAAAGATAGAAAAAACTTTTTATCATATAGTTATGTATTATATAAGTTTTTTCAAATTTTAGGATTAAATGAATATTTAAAATTTTTTCCATTATTGAAAAGTAGAGAAAAATTATATGTCCAAGACCAAATATGGAAAAAGATATGCGAAGAATTAGGTTATAAAGTTATTCCATCGCTTTAATACACTTAACCCGGGAAACCAACGAGACGGAAACCAGCACCAAGACCAACACCTTGACGAGCACCAGCAGATATTGACGGTGATAGTAAATCGAATATGGAGAATAAGCATGCAGCAGTTAGAGCAATCATCCATATTTCATTAAATTGTAATTTCTGTTTAGGCAGAACATAAGCCGCTAGAGCTACTACAATTGCTTCAATCGCATATTTAAGAATGCGAATTAACGCTTCCCATATATCAAAACTATAAGTTGGTTGATTCATATTATACTATTATAATAATATATATTTTTTTATTATAATTATATTTTTTAAAGAAAATGATATAAGATTTTTATTTTATATAATATATATAATATGGAAGAAGTATTTGTATCAACTAAAGAAAAAGATTATCTAGACGAGGATAAGCCAATCAGAGGTCAAAATTATTGTCTTGTTTCTTTTTTGAGTCCCGAAGATATTCTAAAAGATAAAGAAGTATATTATTTTTCACGATTTATTGATAATTTTGGAAAAGATATGAAAACACTCCTAGATGGTCTTGAGGCTAAATATCCAGATTCTGCAGATCTAATTAAAACTATTCGCACAAATCATAATTATGTATTTAATCGCGATGAAATGGATTCGCAATATAAATTTTTCAAGGATACTAATTCAACCGAAATTGAGACTGATTTTCATAAAGAAAACAATTTCAAAACTTCTATGCGAGGAATTAAAATTCGCGGAGTCTTTGATACTATGGAGGAAGCTAAAAACCGAAGCGAGTTTATTAAAAAATGCGATAATAAGTTTGATATCTATATTTGCCAAGTTGGCTGTTGGTGCCCATGGTCTCCAAATCCAAATGATCTAAATGACGTTGAATACTCTGAAACACAACTAAATACTCTAATGAAACAGTATAAGCAAAATATGGTTAATAAAGATGAGCTATTTGAACAGCGTCGCGCTACTGCTCATGCTTCCAATATGGCAGCTGATCTAGCTCAACAAGATCCATGGACCGCCGCTAAAACTGAAACTCCTCTAGAACCAGTCGCCGAAACTCCTCTAGAACCAGTAGCAGAACCAGTAGCAGAACCAGTAGCAGAACCAGTAACAGAACCAGTAACAGAACCAGTAGCTGAACCAGTAACAGAACCAGTCCCAAATATTGAAAGATCTTTGAGTGATTAAATTTTTATTTTATTTTTATTATTTATTAGAATAAATGAAATCTATTGCTATTTTTATATTATTTGTAGGTGCTATTTTGATTATAAAAAGTTATTATGAATTAAAATATTCAAAAGTAAATGCACCAGCAACTGTTGTTAAATATATTCCTATTAGTCAATATGAAGAGACATTATCGGCTAATGAACAATTAAATGAATTTTATAAAAGTTTGTTTGAGTCTACACAACCTCATATATATGACGCAAAAAAAATATAATTGTTTAATATAAATATGGATAATATTTATTTGGGTAATTTATTAATTGATAATATTAATAGTAATACTGATTTAAAAAAAATTAAATTATTAACAGAAATTACTAAATATAGAAAAAATAATAATGATAAAAAAAGATTAGAATTAATGCTTATAGATGAATATGATATTAAATATAATAAACCTCGATTATTAAATAATATAAATTATGATGAATATGTAAAACAACGTTTAGAATTATATAATAAATGGTATTCAAATAAAAATATAAAAAATTTATATGATTTATTAGCATTAAAAGCACCTGATTATGCCGAAATACCAGATATTTATACATTTCATAAAAATTATTATAAGAAATCATCAGTTGCTGAAAATTCATAAAATAAAAATCCTGAAATGAAATTTATAAAACTTATTGTTTTTATTATTATTATTTTTAATGCATCAAAAAAAACTTTAAAATTTTCATATATCACAAATGGAAATTGTACTATATTTGTAAATATACTTCCAATAGCTAAAACCATATTCAATATTGGAGTAATTATAAATATTAATAATTTTTTTATAGCATTAGTTATATTACTAATTATTGGTATATATGTCGATATTGTTAAAAAAAATGCTACAAATAATCCAAATACTATAATATAATATAAATTTTTATAAATTAATAATAATAATTTATATATTATCCAATAAATAATATAAAATATTCCAATAAAAAAATTAGCTTGTGATTTAAATTCTATTTTACCTAAAAATTTTAATGTAATAATGATAATAATAATAATACTTATGGTTATTATTGCAATTGATATTTCATTCATTATAACTTCCTATAAGAATATATTTATTATTTATTAGAAGAAACAAATGGTAGAAAGAGTATTTAAATTTAATTTTTTTGCGTTTATTATTGCATTTGCATTTGGAATGTTTTATGTATATATTGCAGCACCAAAACCTAAAATAGTTATTAAGTATCCAACTCCCTATAATGCAAATAAAATTATATATAAAAATGATAATGATGTTTGTTATAAATATTCAGTAGAAGAAGTTAAATGTACGGATAAAGCGATAGATCAACCATTAATTTAAAAAAAATACGCTTAAAATAGATAATATGATAGATACTCGTAATATGATCGATAGATTATTTTATAGTAGTGTGGGACAATTAATAATAAGTTCATTATTTGGATTGTCATTAGCATTATTATTTAATCGCGTATGTAAAGAAAATTGCGTTTTATATTTTGCACCTAAATATGACGATATTGATAATAAGATATTTAAATTAGAAGATACATGTTATAAATATCGCATGGTGAATGTATCGTGTAATAAAAATCCAGTAGGTGCTTATGACGGAACAATTAAACCTTCAAATCAAATTGAAGAAAAAAGTTTTTTCGATAAAGTGTTTGCGTAAAAGTAATATTTATATATATGCTCTATATATATAAATATGCAACAACAACAAAATAATATGATTACATCGCTTGATAAAATACCTATGAAATCTCCCGCTAATGTTTCGAATAATGATGATCTGTCTGACCCTATAGTTAAAAATGTATTAGATGAATTCGAACAAGAATTATTAATGCAACAAAAACCCAAATATAATATTCATGATACGCCACAACAACAATTTCAACCACAATATAGACCATCACCACAGCCACAGCCACAACAACAGCCGCAAAAAATCACTAAATGTTATATTGATAATGAATTAATAACGAAAGCATTCATTATATGTATAATAATGGCTATAATTACAAATCCATATATATATGATACATTAATAACTAAAATGCCTGATAATATATCAGTTATATTAGATTCATATAATTATATAATAAAAATAATATTATTGTTTGTTGCTATATATGGTATGATGTTTTATAATTTAATTTAATTCGCTATAATTTGCAAAATTATTATCGAATGGTAAATATTCAAGATTTTCATTATTAATTCCTTCTATTCCATAAAAATTATTTTGTTTTATTTCTATTTTTAAATTTTCTTCATTATAAATATTATTTTGTGCAGATTTTAATAATTCATTAGATATATATGGTATTTCTGTGCAATTTTCACTAGTATTAATATAATGATGTGGTATTTCGGGTTCTTTTGAATATGGCTTAGGTGCAACATCAGTTGAATATGTTGATAATGAAAATATTGATGAATTTTTATTTATTTTTTTTTGATAATATTTAAAATATATTACTAAAAATATTAATCCTACTACAAATCCAATAATTTCATCAACTACTAATATTAAAAATATAACAATAATTGCAACGACTAATTGATTGATTGGTGTGTCGATTGTAATAGGTATATTAAAATCTACAATAATAATAAAAATCAATAATATTATTAAAAAACTTCTAATTGAATTTAATATCATCTATCTATAATTTATATATAAAAATTAAATTGATATTATTTAAATGTCGAATTTAATAATAATGACTTCTTTAAGTAATAGGGGTTATGGTATAAAAAAAACAACAGACAATATTGATTTAATAAATAAGATTAAAAAAGAATTATTAATTAGTCCAAAAAATTTTAATAATTCATTTGCATCTTCTGAAACAAAAGAATATCCAATATATTTAGAAAGTGATAATAAATTATATGTTCCTAAATGTTATGGTATTGAAAAATTTGGTTTTCCAGTAGATGATAATTTAAATGCAGGGGTTGATTGTCCTTTATTAGAATTTAGTGGTAAATTAAGAGATATTCAACAGGAACCTGTAAATGCATTTATAGATACTGTTATAAATAAAAATAAATTAGGAGGTGTTATTAGTGTCCCATGTGGATTTGGTAAAACTATTATGGCTATTTATATTGCTTGTTATTTTAAAAAAAAGACGTTATTCATATCACATAAAGATTTTTTAAACGAACAATTCATTAATAGTATTAAACTATTTGTACCTGAAGCTCGTATTGGAAAAATTAAACAAAAAATAATAGATGTTAATGATAAAGATATTGTTATTGCTACTTTACAATCTTTAGCGATGAAAGATTATGATCCTAAAATATTTAATGATTTTGGATTAGTTATTATTGATGAATGTCATCATATAGCATCTGAAGTTTTTTCGAGAGCATTTAGAAAAATGAATATTCGTATTAGCTTAGGATTATCAGCAACATTAAATAGAAAAGATGGTTTAAGAAAAGTTTTCGAATGGTATTTGGGAAAGTCAGTATATAAAATGAAAAATAATGAAAAAGAATGTAATATGATTGTTAACGTTCATAAATATTTTGTTCATAGTTTAGAATATAGTTATGTAAAAACGATGTATAATGGTACTATTAATATGGTTTCTATGGTTAATAATGTATGTAATTATAAACCAAGAACAATATTTATAATTAATTTATTAAAAGAAATATTAATTAATGAAAAAGATAGAAAGATTTTAATTTTATCTGAACGTAAAAATCAATTAAAAGATATTGAAGAATTAATTAAAATTGATAATATTGCTTCATCGTCATATGGTTATTATATTGGTGGAATGAAAATGACAGATTTAGATATTTCGGCAACTAAACAAATAATATTAGCAACATATCAAATGAGTAGCGAAGGTTTAAATATTCCAACATTAAATACTGTCATTCTTGCAAGTCCAATAAGTGATATTCAACAATCGGTTGGGCGAATTTTGAGAGAAAAAAAAACAGAACGAAAATATATTCCATTATGTATTGATATATATGATAATTTCTCTATTTTCAAATACAAAGGAAATAAACGAATCAATTATTATAAATCTAATGGATATATTGTAAAAACTTATATCGATAATGAATTAGTTTCTATCGATAATGATAATAATGATGATGATAATAATGATAAGAAGAAATGTTTATTTATTGATGATGAATAATTATTAATCTTCGCATATAGATTCGATATTAATATTAATATTTTTAATATCTAAATATTGATATTTATTTTTTCCAAATACACGTGAAATACCTGTATCACAATACCAAATTTGATTATCTTTTAATATTATTTTATCACAACATGTATGACCTACAAACATATATGTAATATTCAATTCTTTAAATAATGTATTGGTTGAATGAACGTCATTATCTTGTCTATTCCATAAAATACCATTCGAACCGATTATTATTTCATCGACTATTTCTTTATCTTCTATATTTATTTTTTCATTTTCTAAAAAATTTCTCCATACATCATTAATATAAAAAATAGATTTATTATATTTTTTTAATATATTCAAATGATTTATATTTAATTTTGCATGACAAAATAATAAATCATCTATTTTAAATATTAATGGTCGTTTTGCTAATATTAAAGCTAATTGTCCTTTTGGTTTAAATAAATTAGCTCTATTTTCGGTTAAACTGTTTTTAGAAACATAAGAAAAATCACCAATAATATTCATTAATTCATGATTTCCAATTAATGATATACAATAACCACCTTTAGCTCTTGCTATTATATTTAAATGCTCTGTGAAATAAATCATTTCATAATCTTTTAAAACTTCCCATTCTGTGTTATTCATTCTATTCATACTATCTATTTGATCACCCAATTGTAATATAATTGTTTCAGGTGGATTAGCAATCCATTCTAAATTATTATTAATTATATTAGCTTTCACAAGAATATTTTTAAATCTTCTTATATCACCATGAATATCACCAATAATAATTATTCGTTTATGTGAGGGTAGTTCATATAAATATTCATTATACATTTTCAATTATTATAATAAATAAAAAAAATATTCTTAAATAGCTGCAGAGTATTTTTTAATTAAATCATTCTTATTTTCATTATCTTCTAGAATATACCATTTCTTTTTTTCTGGATTCCATTTTGCACCTTTTGCTTTAGCTTTATCTTTTTCGGCAAACGGTACATTCAGGAATATTACTTTACTTAAATCAGTATCTGGTCTCTTTTGTTTAATATGAGGAAGTTTTCCTTCAGCACCTGAAATACTTTCATTTGCCAATTTATCAGCATAATAATTACCTACTGAATGTCGGTCCTTATTTGTAGTATGTGCCATAACATGTTTATATTGAATATTATATTTAGTTGTAAGTTCAAATAATCTTTTTACTAATTCAACATTCGGTGGTATTTTATCTTTTTTGAATTCCCAATTTTTAGCTGCTAATTTAGCACCATAAGTAGTGGCACACTTAATAACATATTCAGAATCGGTAACAATTACCTTTTTTTTCACATCCATTTTTTTGATCATATTGATTGCTTCAATAGCAGCAGATAATTCTGCAATATTATTTGTCAAATCTTCACCAACTAATTCGCGCGAAACATTATTATCATTATCTTTTGAAAAGTAGATACCAATTCCCGCTTTAGCATTTTTAGAACCATTATTAAAACATGCTCCATCGGTATATACATATAAAGTATCTTTATACTCTGCTATGAAATTATTGGCATCTTCTTCATTATCAAATTTCTTATAAATTGCAGTTGAAATATTCTCCACATTTTTTTTACATTCATCCCATGTAGTGAAAACACCAATATTGAGACCTGCAGCGACTGCGTAATAATTAACCATAAATAACTATAATATTTTTATAATCATTTTTTATATAATTTGTTCGATTGGTTGATATTTCTTAAATTTTTCATTATATTTACATTTAAATTTTAATGTTATTGTCATACTTTTATCTTTATAAATATTTCTCATTTTAATGCTGTCTTGTAATGTTCCAACAAATGCAATTCCGAGTTTATTAGAAGTTAATATATTATGGTTATCATAAATATTATAAATATCTGGTTCATCCGTTTTTGATATATATAATTCCTTAAATTCACTAGAATTATTTATATTAATTGGAATAATATTAGATGTTGCTAATATAGTTGTTGGTGATTGTATTATTACTGGCTTTGTAGTTAGTTCCTTAAATTCAGTAATATCTTTATTTTTCTTTTGAACTGAAACAATAATATCATCATTAAAATTAAATAATTTAGGTTTATATTTCAAATCCATCGATGAAAAATATATACCCCTTGAAGTATAATTTAATTCTTTTGATATTTTCATTAATTCTTCCATCGATTTTTTAGATAAATAATAATAATTTTTAACTTTATATTCGCATACGTCGCATATTGGGTCTGGTGTATATTTCTTCTCTAATAATGAATATATGAGTTTTAATCTATCTGGTAAAATAACAGTATCCATTTTTTTACCCTCATATGCAATAATATCATTAATTATAAATATCCATTTATTTTCAGTAGTTTTAATCATTTCACCTTCTAAAATAGTATTTTTGAATAATGAAGTATCGAATAAACCTCTTGCTAAAATAATACGAGGTTTCTCATAACCTGTATGAATTTTCATATCAATATAATAAATGATTGGAGTATCATTATATAATGTGAAATATATATAATATCTATTACCATTCGATCTTAATGAAATGAAATGTGGTATTTTATTTAATTGTTTAATATTATTGTCATCAATTAAATAATAATGTTTTTGAATAATTCTAACACCATATAAATTTAACAATTCATTTAATATCATATCTTTCATAGTATTACATTTAATATTCCATGCCACTCTATCGCCAAATGATATTATACCTGTTTGCATTTAATATTGTTAAAGTTATATAAATATATATTCAATTTTTATTTATATATGTCAAATTTAGATGAAACACGATATTTGGAACTTTTAAAAACCGTTAAAGAACATGGAATAATAAAAGAAACACGTAATGGTAAAACTTATTCTGATTTTGGTCATTTGTTAAAATTTGATATTAAAAATAATGGATTTCCATTATTAACAACTAAAAAAATTTTTGTTAAAGGTGTTATTGAGGAATTATTATGGTTTTTAAGAGGTTCTGTTAATTCTAAAGAACTTGAAGAAAAAGGAGTTAATATTTGGAAAGGCAATTCATCACGCGAATATTTAGATAGTAATGGATTTTACAATTACGAAGAAGGATATTTAGGACCTATTTATGGGTTCCAGTGGAGGTCTTTTAATGGTCTTATTGATCAACTTAAATATGTTTTAAATGAATTGACATTAGAAAACAGCAGACGAATTATTATGACTGCATGGAACCCATGCCAGTTAAAAGAACAGGCTTTACCACCCTGTCATATATTATATAATTTTTATAAAGATAATGATTATTTGAGTTGTATGATGTATATGCGTTCGACTGATTTATTTTTAGGATTACCATTCAATATCGCATCAACCGCATTATTAACTTTAATTATTGCTAAAGTTTCAGGAATGAAAATTAAAGAAATTGCGATTAGTATGTGTGATTGTCATTTATATGAAGAACATTTAGAAGCTGTAGATGAGCAATTGCAGAGAACTCCTATTAAATTTCCAACTATTGAAATTACTAAAGAAATAAATATTAATATTTCTATAGATGAAAAAATAAAATGGATTGAATCGCTGACATTTGAAGATTTTAAAATAAATAATTATAATTATCAACCTACTATTAAAGCAGTTATGAAATAACACCAATTTCACTCACAAAATTCCCATTTTCTGTTTTTAAATTATATAACGCACCTGTATATTTATCAACTTTAGTTATTTTTTTAACTTTACACCAAATGTGATTTTCATATATGAAATAATTGTAATTTATTTCATTATCAATATCAGGAATTTTAATTAAATAATTATCATTCATAAATGTAGCACTAATTAAAATACCAATTTTGAGAAATAAATTTTTTAATGTATAGAAATCTTTTTTATTTGTTGTATTAACAATTGGATTCAATTCTGCAAATCCTTTGAGAATACTGATTACATGTTTTTTTGATAAATAATTAATTTCTGGAATATCATTTAAATTAAATTTAATAGTAGTTGTAATATTATTATTAAATATATCATATGGTATATTATTATTATGCAAATATTTATTTAAAAATCCAATAGTATTTTTATTTAAATTATTATTTAAACTAAATGCATTTTGACCTAATAAAATAAGCCCTTTAAATCTATATTTATCATCATTATCGTCATTATCGTCATTATCGTCATTATTATCATTATTATCATAAGGAAATGCAACATAATCAAAATCAGTAATATTACTTACATTTGTAAAAACGGGTGAAGCTATTCTTAAATTATCTTTAATAAAATTAACACAATCATTAATTTTTAAATCAAACGGTATATTTTGAATACATAACATTTTATTATTACCATCTAAATAATAATTATCTATTGTATTAGAAACTTTAATTTTATATAAATAATAATTTTTTTTATTAACTTTAGCAAATTCAGTAATAGCACTATATTTATTATTTTCAGTTAGTAATAAATCATTTGAAGATAATTTATCTATACGTTTAATACCATCATTAGTATAAACTAATAAATCACCTCTAATATATTTATCCATTATTTTAATAAAAACTTTAATTCTTTATATCTAATTAAGATTTTACATATTTATCACAGTGCATGTCACTCCATTTAACACCGCAAATAGCAGAATACGCACACCGTATAGCATTTGTGTCTTTATCTTGATTAGCTAAAAACGCAGGATATAATCTATCACATATTAATGGAGCATTACTATTATTATCTTGAAGTGCTGTTTTTGTTATATTACTATTAAAATACGTTGAATCTAATATATTTACGATTACGTAGTAGTTATCAGAACCAAAATAAGTCTTGATAGCTGCTACTCCACTTAAATCAGCAGCTGCCGCATTAGGTGATAAATAACCTACATATAATGAATTAGTAGGACTATTAGAATTATTTGGATAATATAATGTAAGATTAGTTGATGAAATATTAGTATTGGTATTAAATGTTCTATAATATGTATTTGAATCAGACAAATCTGCAACTAAATTAACAGTTCCTACGATTGTAGTAGTAGTATTATTATCTTTTATTACATGAACATTTAAAGGAGAATCACTACCTGCTTTTTTCTTAATAAGATCTACTGTAATATTACACCAATCTACAATTGTTGCATAATTACTATTAGCATTAAGTGCCGGAGCTGATGTTCCTATACCAACACCACCTGCTATATTCCATGATATAGGTGCTATATCATGATTACTAGTTGAAAATTGTAGATTATTATAAGTATTTACAGTTGATAATTCATAATTATTCATAATCATAGATGCATCAATAATATTATTTCTAAGATTACTATCAGCCTGTCCAAATTGTGTAGTTATTTTTTGTAATGTACTGTCTGTAAATTTATTAGTAGCAGGATCTATATAATTATTTATATTTTTGAAAAGATGAAAATAATCTGCTCCTTTATCTTTTAAATTTGAGTTAATATCAGTTAATTTACCTGCTACTCTAAATCCGCCTAGGTTTGTATTAGGATTCATACCAGTTAATCGAAATTCTGTTTTTAAATCAGTACCACCATTAAGATCATCTGGATTATTATTTTTAGTAAATATTCTATCTTTGCTGAAAACATTAGTATCCATTACACATTTATATTTAAATAAACTAGAATCATACTCATTTGAAAATAATTTTTTTGTTGTGTAATCATCAACAATTTCAAGTTTCCAATAATCTGGACAAGACACGCGCGGATATTGATTAGAATCGTCTATTTTTTCTGGTTTATAACTAAAAATTAATCCTATAAATATCAATATAATTATAATAGTTCCTACTATATATACGAGAGTAAATGGTAAAAATCTTTCAAATAATACAGTACGTAAACTTTCAGATACATAAGCAGTTATTATAAGTATAAATGCAAATATTGCATATATAATACACATTAAAATAGTTCCTTTAAACATATTATTTCTCTTAATATTATAAACCGTGATATCATAATCAGATAATTTAGGTTTATCATCGTTAGCCATAATAACTTCTAATTATATATATGATTTTATTTCAAGTATTTTAGTTCCTTTTTGAGTTGGAAGTTGTGCTCGTTCCATAGGCATCGGCAAAGTACTAACCGTTTTTTTATAATATATATGTTGATTAATATTTTTAATAATTTCATCAACTGACCAATCAACAACATATTTATTCAATATTTCTAATTGCCCATTTATATTTGAAGGAAGATTTTTCCCATATTGTAAATAATATGATCTCATTATTATTAATAATTCTTGCTCACTTTGATTACCAATTTCAAATTCTTTATTACTTTTTATATATACATTATAGATAATATCGTCTTGTATTGATTGTATATTTTTTTTAGAAAAAAAAGCAGTAGATAATTCATTCGAAGAAATATTGCGCGATACTGTATTATTAGTATCTTCTGATATATCATAATTTTTATATGTTGCATATTGTGATTTTGGCGTATCAACAATATTAATTCTTCCATTTTTTAAAGTGTCGGGAAGCCATATATCTTTAAAATCAACTTTTATATATTCATCCATCTTTTTATCTTCTTAATTTATAGTAAAGATATGAATAATTATTTATCCTCGTTAAAACAAGGATTAATTAATAATCAAATAACATTAGATAAAGCAACCGCACAATCGTCTTATAAATTATTATGTAATCACATCGATTCATTAATTTTTAATATTGTTTCAATAGCTTCAATAATAACTATGATAAATAGTTCAAAAACTATTAAAAAACCTACAATAAAAATAGTTAATTCATATATTAATGAAAAATGTATTAGTAAAAAAATGACAGGTGGTACTGTATTACCTAGTGAATATTTCGGCATCAATAGTGGTGCATATAACTCTGCTAATCCTACTGGTGATATATTAAATATAGATTTTGCATCTGGATTAATCCGACCTCAAATAGGCGGAGGAGGTAAAAATACCGCAAACAATTATATAATGTCTAAAATAAATGAAATAATTAATTATTATAAATTAGATGCGTCTAAAGTCATTAGAGCAGATTTATGCAAAATTATAAATAATCACATATCTTGCTTAATGAATTTCCTTAAATCAAATAATAAATCACCGTTAAAGAAGGATGACATAAAAAAAATAATAAAATCAAATAAAAGTTTAGATATATTTAAATAAATAATATGATTATTACTATAGATGGTAATATTGGTTCTGGTAAAACAACTGTTCTAAATTATTTACATAAATATCGGAATTATCAAATAGATATTGAACCTATTGAGAGATGGAGTTCATATTTAGATGATATTTATTTACATAATAAATGTTATTTTAATATGCAAATAAGAGTATGGTTAGATCGTGCGTGGATTCAAGAAAAAGACAATAGTTCTATAATATTTATGGAACGAAGTCCATTTTTTATTAGAAATACATTTAATATGAATGATTATTTAAATAATAATATTAATCAAGATGAATATAATGTTATAAATGAAATGTATAATAAAACAGACAATATATGGAAATCTAATTATTATATTTATTTGCGTTCATCCCCTGAAAAATGTTTAGAACATATTTTAGAACGGAAACGACAAAATGAAATCAATATTAAATTAGATTATATTAAGAATATTCATAATTTACATGAAGAAACTTACATAAAAGCTGTTGAAAATAATATGAATATTATAGTAATCGATGTTGATGATAAAACTATTCCAGAAATTGTTGATGAAATAATAAAAAATATTAATAAATAGTCAATATCCAATAAGTCTTATAACTTATAATATCAAATTCATGAGAATTATAATTAAATGAAATAATATTATTTTTATTTGTTTTTATATTTGTTACACCTGCTAATCTACGCATTAATTTCATTTTAATGTATGAATCAATATCTGTATCATCAATTTCATTTTGTGTTTTTTCTATGAATACAAATAATTTTTTGTAAAAATAATATTTAATTGTATTACAAACGTTGTCCATGTATATTCCAAAAATAATTATATATTCATTTTTTTTATATAAAAAGCCAAAAACATTTTGACCTTATATTTTCTTTTTTTGTTTACAACTTTTTAGGTTGTATTTTCACGAAGAAATAATCTCGCTGTGTCCCGTAATGTTCCCCAATTTCACACAATCTCCCACAATACACGAGAGATATAACAGTTTTACGCTGAGAACCTAGATTATCGTAATGTAATGATATATCACCTTCAACTAGATTTAAATCAATAATTGAAGTTAATGTACTATACATTTCATCAATACTCATATGCATCTCGGCGCCATTCTGCATTATCTGGAACGTAAGTTGCTCGTCTTTATTGTAATCGACAGAGGAAGTAATGCAATTTGCAATATATTCCATGGTTCGTAATAAATAATTATATTATTATAATCATTTATTATTTAATTTTTAATAAAATTAATACAAATGTATTTTTAAATTTCGAAAAAGCCAAAAACAATATTTAGCTTTATATTTTGCACAGATTACTAGTTCTCGACTGGCATAACCCGAATATTCCAGTAATAATTGCGCCTGGAATCGCAACAGTCGTGAATTTCAACAGTCCTATTTTTGTATAGGAATGTGATGGATGGCAAACTAATGGCGCAAACATTCATATATTGCAAATCGTGAATATCGTCTCCAAGATTTTTATTAATTGCGTCTACTAATTTGTCAATATCCTCGTCGTCGCTATTCTCCTGAAAAATGTAAGTATTGATTTCTTCAGTAGAATCCTTATCAAAATTGTATGAGATGAATTCGCAAATTTCCATCAAAGCCATTTTGGTTCAAGAACAAAAATTATTGAAAATACAGATAATCAATTTTTTATAAAAATTATTAAAAATAATACAAATATAAAAAAATGATATAATCATTATTATAATAAAATTATTATAATGGCATCAAATGAAACAGATAAAAAATATAAAAAACATGAATTGAGAACTCATATTTATAGTCGTCCATCTATGTATATTGGTACTATTGATCCAAATACAATTGATACTTATATTATTGACGATAATGATAAAATTATTAAGAAATTAATAACATTTATTCCTGGATTATTTAAAATATTTGATGAAGCCGTTGTGAATGCTATTGATCATTCAGTAAGAACTAGAAAAGATAATACTAATGTTGTTAAAAATATTAAAATTACGATTGATAAATCGACAGGACTTATTGAAATTTATAATGATGGTATGGGTATTGAAATTATTAAACATACTGATTATGATTTATGGATTCCTGAATTAATTTTCGGCGAATTATTAACATCTTCTAATTATGACGATGACGAAGTTAGAATTGTAGGTGGTGTTAATGGTTTAGGTATTAAATTAACTAATATATTTTCTAAAATTTTCACGATTGAAACTATTGATAGCACACGTAAAAAGATTTATAAACAAGTATTTAAAGAAAATTTAACAGTAAAAGAAGTTCCAGATATTAAAAGTTGCGCTAAAAAATCTTATACTAAAATTACATTTTTACCTGATTATGAAAAATTCGGTTTAACTGGATTAACTGATGATATTTATAATTTATTTAAAAGACGTGTTTATGATGTTTCAGCATGTACAGATGCTGCAGTTTCTGTATATTTTAATGATAAGAAAATACCAGTTAAAGATTTTGAAAAATATACGGATTTATTTTTAGAGACTAAAACATTACAACCACGATTTTATGAAATGCCGAATGACAGATGGGAAGTGGTAGTTGCCGTTAGTTCGACTGGTAATTATGAGCAGATGTCGTTCGTTAATGGAATTAATACTATTCGAGGTGGCAGACATGTAGAATATATTACAAATGCAATTACGAAGAAATTGACAGATATGACTTTAACTAAGAAGAAAAAGACAATTAAACCACAACATATTAAAGAAAATTTATTTATATTTGTAAAATCAACTATTGAAAATCCAACTTTCGATAGTCAAACAAAAGAAACATTAACAACTTTAATTACTAAATTTGGGTCAAAATGTGAATTATCTGATAAATTTTATGATAAATTATATAAATCTGGTATTATTGAAATGGCATTAAGTGCTACTGAAGTAGTTGAACAGAAAAAATTAACTAAAACTGATGGTAAGAAAGTTAATAAAATTATAGTACCTAAATTAGATGATGCTAATTTAGCAGGTACTAAAGATAGTAAAGATTGCACTTTAATTCTAACAGAAGGAGATTCAGCAAAAACGATGGCTATTTCTGGTTTAAGTGTTGTTGGCAGAGATAAATTCGGTGTATATCCATTAAAAGGTAAAATTATTAATGTTAAAGATATTACTTTACAAAAAATTACTGAAAATAATGAAATTACTAATTTGAAAAAAATTTTAGGATTAGAGCAAAATAAGGATTATAGTAATAGTATTGATACATTACGTTATGGGAAAATTATGATTATGACAGATCAAGATCATGATGGAAGTCATATTAAAGGATTATTATTTAATGTATTTCAAACATTATGGAATTCATTATATAAATGCGAAGGATTTATCACGTCGATGCTAACACCTATTATTAAAGCTACTAATAATACCACTAAAGAAGTGATATCATTCTATAATATGAGTGATTATGAGAGATGGTGTGATACTGTTGATAAAAAATCAATATGGAAAATTAAATATTACAAAGGGTTGGGAACTTCTACAGACCAGGAAGCCAAAGAATATTTTAAAGAAATGAAACAGATCACATATAATTATACTGATAAATGTGATAGTTCGATTGATTTAGCTTTCAATAAAAAACGCGCAGATGATAGAAAATCATGGTTATCACAATATGATAAAAATAATGTTCTAGATTATACTGAAAAAACTATATCATACGAAACATTTATTAATAAAGATTTAATTCATTTCAGTAATAGAAATCTTGAAAGAAGTATTCCTCATATTTGCGATGGACTTAAGGAAAGTACTCGCAAAATCTTATATGCGTGTTTGAAAAGAAATTTATATACAAATGAAATTAAAGTTGCACAATTAGCTGGTAATGTTAGTGAAGTAACTGCTTATCATCATGGTGAAAATTCATTACAAGAGGCTATTATTGGTATGGCGCAAATATTTGTAGGAACTAATAATATTAATTTACTTGAACCAAAAGGTCAAATGGGTTCGCGTATTAGTGGTGGTCAAGATGCATCATCGCCGAGATATATTTATACATTATTATCAAAATTAACTAAATTAATTTTCAAAGAAGAAGACAATACTATATTAAATTATTTAGATGAAGATGGATTATCTATTGAACCAGAATATTATGTTCCTATTATTCCTATGATTTTAGTGAATGGTGGTATTGGTATCGGGACTGGATATTCTACTAATATTGCTCAATATAGTCCAAGTGATATTATTTCAACCTGTTTAAAAATTATTAATAATATCACTACAAATATTGGTAAAGTATTAAATAAAAATGATATTAATAAGTCAATAGAAATTACGAGTGATTATGAGATTGATGAATTAATCCCATATTATTTAGGATTTAAGGGAAGTATTTATAAGAATGATAAAGGTAATTATATTAGTAAAGGTAATTATAAATGGGTTGATGATAATACTATTGAAATTAATGAACTTCCGGTAGGTGTATGGACTGAAAATTATAAAGAATATTTGGAAGAATTAGTAGTTAATAATAATCATCCTTATTTAAAATCATTTGAGAATCATTATACAGCAAAGAATGTTAAGTTTATATTAAAAATTGCGGATGGGTGTAAAAAAGATTTAGATGATAATAAGATATTGAGTGAATTTAATTTAACATCTTCTAAAAATCTTGGATTGAATAATATGCATTTATTCTCAGAAAAAGGAAATATTAAAAAATACAATACGACATCTGCTATAATTAAAGAATGGTTTAATACTCGTATTGAAAAATATTATGACAGAAAGGAAAAACAATTATCAATAATGGAAGATGAATTTAAAGTATTATCTGCTAAAATTAGATTTATAATCGACATTATTGATGGAAATATTATTATTATGAATATTAAAATTAAAGATATTGAAGATGAATTATTGAAAAAAGATTATTATAAATATAATGATAGTTATGATTATTTATTAAGAATGCCTATTTCACATTTAACAGCTGAAAAGAAAGAAGCATTAGAAAAAGAAGTAAAAACACTAAAAGATAAAATTGATAATTTAAGAGATATGTCGATTACTGCAATTTGGGAAAATGAATTAAATGAACTTAATATTGAATGGTTAAATCATAAATCAATTATCGAAGAAGATTATTTAAATGATTTAAAGGGTGGTAGTGCGACTTCTTCAAAACCTAAAAGAACTTACCAAAAGAGGAAGTAATTAAATCATCTACACCCCATAATTTACAATCATTTGAAATATAATATTTCCATTTGAATGGAATAATTAGACTTTGATTTTTTTCTAATTTAATGATAATAATCTTATCATTAGATGTTGGATTTACTTTTGTAATTTGCGCTTTATATATAATTACTTCAACATCTTTATTAGCATTTATGAATAAATATTTATAATTATTATGTTTCCAGTCATTATTATCATTATCATCATCTATTTTATTAATAAAATTATATTTGAACCAACTGTCAATAACTTTTTCAGGTTCATGAATATAATCACTAATAACGATTGGTTGTCTTTTCGATAATAATGAAAAATTGAAATTATCTATATTCGTTTGTAAGATAGATAATTCACTTGGAAAGATATAATAACAAATAGTATATAATATTATTATAGCAATTAATATATATATTAATTTCATTTATTTATAATAAATAGAAAAATATGGCGAAAAAAAAAGTATTTAAAACTGGTGGCATATATGATGGAGACCCCAATACTGGTTTTTTATTAGGCGAACGTTTGAAGAATTATAAAAAAAGCGAAATTGAATTAATAAAAAAACAGTATGATAAAATATTAGAAAATTTAGAAAAAGAAATTGGTAATACTACAAATTCAATAGAAAAACAAAAAAAATTTGAACTTGAAAATAAAAAACAATTATCTAATGAAGATCAATTCCAAAAAACTAATGAAACTAAAATTAATATAGCTAATAGTAAATTAAATAAAGATTATATAAATTTAATTGTTAAATTTTTATTTAAAACAATTAATATTTTTAAATCTTTATTATATGGTGCTTACAAATTATTTATTACATTTATAAATACATTTATTAAATTTTTTAATATAGGTGAAGGTTCTGTTGCTAGATTTATATTATTTGTTATAATGATGGTTATGATATTAGGTGGAATCGCATACGGCATTATATCATTAACATCTTTATCAAAAAATATGAAAAATAATGATGCAGTAGTTAAAGATATTATACATAAAGATAATGATGATTATCTTAAAAGTCCGATTGTTGATACTAGTTATTTATCATATATATATAATTGGTTTGCTAATTTAATACCTGATACATATAAATATCAAGTTAATAATGCAAAAAATAGCATACATTATATAATGACCGGATCAAATCAATATGACATATATGCTACACCTAGACCAGATAACAAAGACGATGGACGATGTGATAATATATTTCATATTAATTTTTCAAGTAATGTTGATTCATACAAACCTGATAGTACATATAGTATATTGAAACCTAACAATATTAGATTAGAATATAATTATAATTATAATACAGATTATCAATTTATTGGCAAGTTTGCAGAAGATTATTTTGCAACTAGTAGTAATTATATTATAGATATACCAATAACAACTGAAAATGGTAAATATATATTAGGGGATAATTCTTTAATTGCTAGAAAAAATGACCAATATATATTTAAATCTTTTCCGAATAAAAAATATATCATAAATAAAGATATTAGCGGTAGCTATTTAAATGGTATATATAATAGCGAACATTTACAAACTATAATAAATAATAAATATACACCATCAGATTTGCTATATAATTTTAAATCTAATATTAAAAATATAAATGATAAAACAACAAAGAATAGTATGATATATAATTTTAAAAATAATATTGATAAAATAAATAGTAATTATTTAATAATTTAAAGAATATATATATTATATATTAATAGAATTTGTATTTATATCATGTCGATGTCTGATCCTAATAATAATTTTAAATTAGATACATCAATAACTACTATTAATAATATATATATAACAACTGCGCGTTATGATGATTCAAAAACGGCAATTAATGCAAAAAAGGATAATAAACATTTATATTTTGATCTTACAGATTTAATACAATCATATAATTTAGTTAATAATAAATTTACATTAAATAATTCAATTGCTATGGCGCATATATATTTTGATTTTTCATTTCCATCAGATCCATCGCGCACAAATTCTTTACTTCCAAATTATGATGCTAATATAAAAAAAATTAATGACCAATTAAGTAGTAAATATAAACTATTTAAAGAATGTTGGAGTGGGCATATTATATTCCATACAGATGGATGGTATAATAAATATGGTATAGATAATGTAAATATAACATGTATAAAAATGCAAATAGACAATAATTTACAAAGAGTAGGTGGAGGAGATAATAGGGGGTTTAATACAAGTATTGATTTAAAATTTGATAATGAAATGACTCGTGGAATATTTACAAATATATCATATGATGATTTAAAATTTAATGTAAATGATATATATAGTGATAATACATTAAAAGAATCATTCAATAATATCTACTCAAGATACAAATTAGGAGTTGATATATATGCAATTCCATTAAGAATGAAATTAATAATGTTATAATGTTTTCATCATAAATGTGTCAATAAGAGTATATCCTAGTTTGGAATAATATCCGCGTGCACCTGTTCCGGCGATTATAGCCATTTTGCTAAAACTTTTAGATTTTGCAATTTCCTCAGCTTTTATAATTAGATTTTTTCCATATCCTTTATGTTGTAAAGAATATTCGTCATTACCTCCAACATTTAATAACGTAGAATATACATGTAATTCTCTTATTAATGCTGAATTTTCTAATACTGGTAATATATTTTGATTATTTGTATTTAATCTTAATCTTAAAAATCCAATCAAATAATCGTCATTCTCATAAGATATGAAATATTCTTTACCATCACTAGCATCATATTCCATTATTTTTAAAGAAATATCACCGACTATAATATTTCCTTTAATTTCTCTACAACGAATACAATTACATCTCCAATTATTAATTTTCATATCTTTTTCTAAATTTTGTCTAATACTTACAAATTGTTGTGAATATCCACCTTGAATATAATGACCTGATATATCTCTAATAATTCTATTAATTCTAAATTGTTTAGTAATATTCATTTTGAAATTTTTAATTAATTCATATAAATATTTATCATCGTATGGGATATATTCACCACTATCATATAATTCTTTAATTTTAGTGAATGGAACTACGGCACATGGATAAATTTTTAATTGATCTAATTGTAAATCTGGATTATATAAAATTTCATCCATCATTATTTTATCTTTTTCAACAGAACTACCATATAAATTAAGCATAAGATGTCCATCAATCTTATAACAATTATTTTTTAATAATTTAATAGCTTTTATTGTTTTTTCAACCGTCTCACCACGATTATTCATTCTCAATACATCATTATTCGTATGTTGTATACCTAATTGAACTCTAGTACAATTAAATCTGCGCAATCGTTGAATTTCTCTTATTGAAATACTATCACTTCGCATTTCTAATGTTAAACCTATGATATGTATTTTAGCAGTTTCGTTAGCTGTTATTTCTTTTTCTAATGATAATAAATCACGTTTAATCTCATCATCATAAACATTTGCTGCATAATATAATTTAGTAATAAATTCATCCTGATATTCTTTTGGATATTCGCTCCATGTTCCTCCTAATACTAGTAATTCAATTTTATCTATTTGATGCCCCATTCGACTTAAGGAAGATATGCGAGAATTCATTTGTTTAATTGGGTCAAAATCGTTTTGATTAGCTCGTAATACAGCAGGTTCTGTATATAAATAACTTTTAGGTTGCTGGGTCCAATTATTGTCAATTGATGGTTTTTCATTAGGACAGAATGAACAATTATGAAGGCAACTAAAAGTTCCTTTAATTCTTTCACCATTTGCATTAGTATATTCAGGAGTTCCGCTAGTTAAAACAGTAATACTAATTATACCTGATTGTGATTTTTGTATTTTTTTTATTAATTTCTTTTTTAAATTATAATCATCATATCCTAAATCATTATAAATTTTAATTAAATCAATTTTACTACAATTAAATTTATAAGTTTTTTGAATATATTTAATAAATTTTAATGTTGATTCGAATGTATTATTAGTTAATTCAAATTTTAATATTTCTATTTGCTCGGTTGTTAAACCAACTTTGATAATATCTTCAATATCCATAATTAAAATAATGAACATTCATAAAAAAAATCAATTTTTAATAAAATTGTCGGTATTTGTAAAAATTGGAAACTGTAAAATCATTAGGAAATGAATATTTATCAAATGTCAAATAAATTTTTTTCATATAATTATTAATACTTTCATCTTTTAAAATCATCATGTTTTTCAAATTATTGTTATTATTGTAATTCTTAAGATTGTTTAATTTATTATTTAAAAAATATTTAATAAAAATCTTATTGTCTGCATTATTGTTCGTTGTAATATAAATACGTGTTTTATTGTCATCTAATGGTAAAAAATTAATGAGATAATTAACATTTTTATTGATAGAACCTTTGAGAATATATGGGTATTTATAATAATATCTATGTTTAGTATTATACAAATCTTCAGTAAAATAATATTTATTATGAACGTTATTAACTTTAATAATGTTTGCACTATAAACAAATTCTAAAATAACATTTACAAGATTAACATTAATATCAATATAACTTTGACAAGTATTATTCATTTTAAATAATGTTGGTGGTGATTTTGAATAACTTTTATAACTCCACCATAATAAACCATTCTTAGATATTACATTACCTACAGTATTATTTTTATCGTATTTTGTAAAATGATTAGGACAAATGAGACAACCATCATTAATAATACCATTATTAAGAGTAGCTCCTAAATGTTTGCAAATATTAATAGTTGATTGTGGTTCGTTATTATTATACCATAAAACCATCGGTAATTTACCAATATTGAATGTATATGGTTTAATTTTATTAATATTATTATCAATACCGATAACATGCCATTCCCTCACAATTTGTGGTAAAATAAAACACGAGACCGAATTAATAATAATTATAAAAAATTTTAAATACATTATCTAATAAATATGATTATTTTTTATATAATTTCATAAATATTACACCTGTTACCGACATTAATATCATACCCCATAAAGTATCTTTGAATGCATCATAATATGTATAATTTTTATAATAAATACATGAGGTTAAACTATAAGTACCATAAATAACTAATCCAAATAATAGACCATAGATAATAGCAATTCCATATTTATTATATGTGTTATTATCTTTAATAATAAATAATATATGTGTGATATATATATAAAATGCAATAAATAATATGATGTATGCTAAAATAATTGGTGGTATTTTAACAACAAATGGTTCTTTTTGTATTTTTCTACATAATGTCATATAATAATCAAAATTCATAAATATCCATGAAAAATCTAATAATACAAATAAGATATATGCTATTGTTATGGATGATATAAAATTCATATATTAATATTAGTAAAGAAAATGATTTTAGAAGGTGGTAAATACATAAACGAAGGATATAAGGGAATTACTATGGATGTATTTAGTGACAATTCGAAAAAAGACGTAGAATGTAATTTATACAATTATATAAATTATAAAAAACCATCATCATTATTATTATATGGATTACATAAACAAATTAGAGTTTATAATTATAATGAAATATTGGAATTATTATATAATAAAAAAGAATTTATAGTTAAAAAATTTAAGAGAGGTAATATTTTTCTTGGGAATGATAAACGCAATTTTAAGAATGAATTTATATCAATAAAAAAACTCGCAAAAATTTATAATGACAAATTAAATTATTATACGACTATAAAACCTATATTTAAATATCATGGTGTTGATATATATGCATTATCATTTAATCATCGATTTTATATATTTCAGGAAAGATGTTATAAAACGATTGATAATATTAAATTTACACAAAAAGAATTTAATAAATTTATAAATGATATATATGAAAGTTTATTAATTTTACAAAAAAGTAAATATATTCATAATGATATAAAAGCCGATAATATTATTTATTGTAATAATAAATATAAATTGATTGATTGGGATTTATCAGGAAGTATTTATAATCGTTTTAAATCATTTATAAGAGGAACAGGTGGTAATTTTATGTTCAATCATCCAATCAAATTTTATTCATTAGGATTATCATTATTTATATTTAAAATATTTTATTATATTTTCAAATCACGAGATAATAAATTATATAATTGGGTATATAAATTAAAATCATATAAAATTATGGAAGCTAAAAGTATTGCTAGTGCTTCTCTTTTGATTAGTAAAAATGTAAATTTACATACATTAACTAAACACTATGATATGTATTCATTTGCACTATTAATTATATATTTAGCTGAAAAGAATAATTTAAAATTTTCTAAACCGTTTGTAAATAATCTAATTAAGCCATTTCTTATATCAATATAAAAACTATATAAGAATATTTTATTAAATAATTAAATAGGAAGCAAAAACCTAAATAAATATGACAAACTACTCAAATTATACATTATATCAGGAAAAGCTCCGCAAGCAAAGAGAGAATCCTGAGACCTCTCGTGCTGGTCTCAAATGGGAGGTTGAAGAAGATAATGTTCTAATTGACAAAGTTAATGAGGGTCTCACATTTGATGATGTTGCAAAACATCTGCAGCGGACTGTTGGTAGTATTAAAACTAGACTTATCATCAAAGCTCTTGCTCTAATTGAGGAAGATTGTAATATTACTCTTGAACAAGCAGCTGACAGATATAAGGTAACAACACAAGATATTCAGGCATATCAAGCAAACAAAAAAAAGAGACAAATGACTGTTAATAATCGTAATAACCCAGTAAGTCTTAATAGTATTTATGCTCTACTAGTTGAAATTAATAATAAGCTAAGTTAATTAGAAAATAATCGAATTAAAAGTGCAATAATTCCAAAAAATGCTATTAATCCCCAAACTGCAAATGCAAATATAATCCAATAATATATAAAATTTTCTTGGAGTGTTAATCCACAATCGCAATTAATTTCTTTTAATCTTCGAATATAAATGAATATTCGAATAATATTTGCAATATTTATTATAGTTACTATTATACTCAATACAGCCACTACTATATTAGTATAAACCATCGGCACACCATCATTAGCTATATATACTAATAATGAGATTATTTGCCATATTATAATAAACATTATCCATTCTCTAATCCATTCTTTTTCTGGTAAATTCGCACAAGGGCATTTACTTATTTTAACTAACCAATTTAAAATAAACATAGAAATAACTATACCTAATACCGCTCCAAATATTACGGGACCAGATGAGCTATATTTATCTCGTTTAATACGTGTATCAAAGTTTGAAACAGACACAGATTTTTTACTAGGCATATTATCTATATAATAATAAGAAATTAGAATTACAAAAATTTGTAATTAATATATGAATGGTTTTTTATGCAACACTAATGAAAACTTCACGATGCTTATGATATACGATAGCATCGTTTATTTTTGCAAAAGAACCTTTGATTGTTATTGATACATCAGAAGATGTGAATATTATTTCTTTCAAAAACCTCTCATTCTTATTGTAGTTTATTTTAAACTTCCCAAGAAGAATTAGTGGTTTATCATACTTCATTTTCATTTGCCTATTTACATTATCACTCAACTTATTGAAATGATAATAAATATCGAGTATCGAATTATAAACTTTGATTTGTTTATTTTCGGCATTATTTGAAATTCTGCTAATGGTATGAAGATAATCAGGCATGATAATTGGTAATTCAAAATTAAATAATCATTTTTATTTAATTTTAGTTTTAAATATAAACATAATAAATAAGAAATAATATGAATATAATGACTACTATTACAATAATTGCTATATTTATTTTTGAATAAAGGAATAATAATTCCTGCGATTTACTTGAACTACAATTACAATTATTTTTTTTAAGATTATTTATATAATTATAAGTAATTATTACCATTATTACTGCAACTATACCAATTATTAAATTTATACTCAAAATTATATTATTAAATTGTATAAAATCGCTTAATGATTGATTATTATTAGTAAGAACATAAATAATTAATATAGAACTATAATATAAAATTAAGAAAAACCACCAAGCTTTTATAAATACTTTACTATTATTATTACTACAATTACATTTAATAAGATCCATATGATTTATCCAATTTAATATAAATAATCCAATAACTATAATAAAAATTATATTAAATATTGTAAATATATTAAATAAATCCATAAATTATTTGAAATATCTATTTGATATATATATTATTATAATAAAAATGAAATATAACATTATCATTATTACGGTAATAATATATATGAGTATTATTAAAGTTTTTAAGACATTATCAGAACATTCACATTTATTTTCATCCAATTGTTGAATATATTTATAAGTCATATAAATATTACCTAAACCTAATATATTACCTAATACTATTAAATAATATGAATCAATACTATAAATATTAAAAAAAATTAGTATATCTAATATAAATATAATATACCAATAAATATGAATTAATTTTTCTAATAAAGTTTTAGAACATTTGCAACCATTATATTGCATTAAATAAATCCATAGTAAATATATACTTCCTACTATAAAATTATAGGCTAAATACCATCTCTCTATATAAATTTGTTTCATAATTATCTTTTAATTAGAAAAAAATGAAATTCATATAATTAATTATTATTACATACAAATACTATGTCGTATGAGGATATTGAGCGCGTCGCTTATGCTTATGATGGTGTTGTTTATGGTGGTTATATTCGCGATAAAATGATTGCGACTTATTACACACAGAACTACTACCTCAAAGGTAATGCTGAAAGCGATTTCTATAATGCTAAAATTCACAAAAGCTCAGTACGTCGCATGACTGCCCCGAATGATATCGACATTTATTTCAAACGTCAGGAAATCGCGGATAGGTTTATCGATGAGTTGCATTCGTTCGGTGATGTCCTGGTTGTTAGGAATAATGATGCGACGTATACGGGCATTTATTCGCTCATCAAGCATAAGCAGCTCATCGTTGATTCGCGTCTTACCATCGACATATCTTATCCGTATGCGAATACAGAGAAGGAATGTGAAGATATTGAGCCGCCTTTCAATAACCTCGACATGCTTTGCAACGGATTTGTAAAAGATGCAAATGGTATTCGTTATTCTTCGACGACTGGAACATATATCGATGATTTAGACGAGGTTGAAAGGAAACGCGAAATTGCAAGGATTACTCTCGACATGTATGAAATGAAGACTGAATTAACAGGTGGATTGAAAATCGAGGAACCTTATATCGTCGGTCGTGTTGTTAAGATGATTAATCGGCGATTTTCGTGGCATATTGTGAATGCACCATTCGCATATATCAAATGTGGTGTTGTTGTGTGCAAATGTTGTAATGAGACGGTGAATGGTGGTTATAGAGTGAATAAGAATGTTTATGCGCGCGAATGTTTCTATGAGAAGTTGTATAACAAGGAATTCAAACGCGAATTAAACGTCGTTATCGACGGTGAGAAGCTCTCATTCATCTAATCTAATAATCATATAAGGACCATATTTTTGGTCTTTATATAAATAATATAAATAACTATTAGAATGCGTTCGAAAATATATTCATTATATAAAAAAATAATTGACAGAGATGATGAAAATTTTAATTTGAAACAACAAATTTTTTTACAAAATTATGTTAAAGATAATTATGATAATATTGATAAATTATTATTATATCATGGTATTGGTACTGGAAAAACGCGCTCGTCTATATTAATAGCTGAAGAAATTATGAAAAATCATAAGAAAATGAAAGCTATTATAATATTACCTGCACGTCTAAAAACAAATTATATAGATGAATTAATACCTATTATTTGTAAATCTTATAAACAAAAATTAGATTTATATAATAATATTAATACGCCAGAAGAAGAATTAAAAAAACTACGCAAATTTTTTGCATCAAAAATAAATAAAAATTATTCAATATATTCATATGAATATATAACAAATTTATGTAAGAAATCAACAAATTTAAAACAAACAATAAAAGAATTAACTAAAAATAAAATAATAATTATTGACGAATTTCATAATTTAATTGCATCTAAAGTAGATGAAACAACCATAGTAAACACATATAATTTTAATCAAATTAAGAAAAATGTAAAAAATGTTCGTTCATTAATTATGAGACTTATTAGCAGATATGCTGATGAAACATGTAAAATGTTTTTTTTAACTGCTACGCCAGTATTTGATAATTACGCCCAATTTCTAGAATTAGTAAAATTATTAAATAAAAATCCAATTAAAGATGATAATAAGGATTTAAAGGCTAGTGATTTATTCCCTTATATAAAAGATAAAATCAGTTATTATGAGATTGAAAATAAGGGTGATTTCCCGAGTGTTGAATTAAAAAGAGATGAAATACCATTCTCAAAAACACAGGATATTAAGACGTCTATTATTGTTAATGGTGCTGAAGATGATGATTATGATGACGAAAAAGAAATATTTTTAATAAAACAACGTCAAATAAGTATTTCTATATATGATTTTGATGAAATTGATAAGATTTTATCAAACTTGAAAGAATATGCACCCAAATTAGATAAATTATTTAAATATATAAATACTAAAGATTCGGGAAAACATCTAATATATTCTAATTTTATATCGCGTTGTTTACATATAATAAAAGAATATTTGGATAGAAATGGATGGGTTAATTATACTGATAATAATGAAATCAAACCATTCAAAACTTATGTATTATGGGATGGATCGATGAATAATTTGAATAAACAAAAAGTTAAACAAATATTAAATGAACCTGAAAATATGGATGGTAAATTAATAAAAGTAATATTAGGTTCACCATCTATTAAAGAAGGTATTAGTTTTAAACATATTCAACATTTACATCAAATAGATCCAGTATGGAATGCATCAGCAAAAGAACAAATTGAAGGTCGATGCATCCGTTATAAATCACATGAAGATATTCCAGTAAACCATCCATTTTTAAGAAGAACAGTAGTTATTCATAATTATGTTTCGATTCCTCGAAAAAATGGTAATATATATGAAACATGTGATGAGCGTATTTATGATCGTATTATACCAAATAAACTTAAGATTATAAATAAAATATTAAAAATATTAAAAAAAATAGCAATCGATTATTATTTATATAAGAAATTAAGTAAAAGTCCTGAATATAAATCTAAATCTTCAAAAATATTATCTAATGAAGATGATGATATATATTTATTACGAAAAAAAATAAATGAAAAGAAAGTAAAAATTACTAATACATGTCCTAAAAAACGACGTCCTAATGGTGATAAATGTGATGATGGATATGAAATTAAGTTAAATAAATTAAAATTTAAATGTTGTTATAAAATTCGTAATAAACCTAATTCTTGTCCTAAACTGCGTATTCCGGTTGATGGAAAATGTTTATTAGATGGATATGAAATTAGAAAAAACAAAAATAATATTGATTGTTGTTACAAAAAGAAAAAACTCTAATGAGACGATGAACGCTGTAATCGCAATTTATTATTTATAAGTGATATATCTCTTGCTATATACGTTAATAATGCATTCGTATGTCTAATATCTTCTTTTATTTTTTTGCAATTATAATAAATTTTATAAATATCAAATATTAAATATAATGAAATAACCATTAAACCTCTGGTATAATTTATATCATTTATATAAACGATGAGAATATCATTTGACATGATTACAAATAATTCAAATAAATAATATTTATTTATTATTTATTATTCTTATATTTTCTTCTAATGTTTTTACACGTTCATTCAATTCTTTAATTCCTTCAACTAATAGACCGCACAAATTACCATACGATATATTATAAAAATTCGTAATTTCATTATAAGTTATTACTTCAGGTAAGATATTAATTACTTCTTGTGCTAATAATCCTGTTTCTTGTTTGCCAGTATCTATACGTGTATATGTATAACCATTAATAGTTGATATTTTATCTATAGGATTTATAATTTTTTTAATATTAGTCTTAATATTACTATCAGACGGCGTTAATAGAGTTCCTGAAATATATAAATTACTATTTATATATACATTACCTATAAAATTAGTTTCAAAATTAACATTCAAATCATAAACATCTGTAGATAATGGTGGTGTTGTTCCCATTCCAATTTTTATATATGATGTATTTGCATTAACACCTGTATTGTAAGTAGCTGATGTTATTATTGAATTATTATAAGTATTTCGCATATTTAAATCACCATATGTATTTAATGATGGATAGGATGATTGTAATCCGTTATTAGAAATACTATTAAACCAGTCTATAGCTGGTATACTATCATTATTATTAAATTTAGGCATACCAACATATATTTTCACATTATTATCATTATCTTTAAAAATGGAAAGATTATTATCATATAATGAAACATAGTTTTTATTAATATTATTATATATTACTGAATATATTTTTGACGACGTTGAATTACTTGTATTTATTTCAAAATTATTATCAGTTGTTATTTTAATTATTGTATTATTAACAAGATTTTTAAATGTTATAAATGGGTACGATGATAAATTACTTCCATATAATGAAATATTAGGATTTATATTATTATTTTGATTGTAAATAGAAATTGCATTTCCATTTCCCGTAGATGGTATATTAACATTAATAATATAATTACTCAATATATTCGAATATCCAAATGAAGATATAGAATTAACATCTAAAAATGCATTAGATGCTATATTGAGATTGCAATTAACATAACAATAATTATTATTGATATTATTTAAAATATTTGAAATTGATGTTATATTACAACTATTAATATTTATTGTATTTATGGTATTGATATTATTTAAATTATTTGATGAAAAAGATATATTATTAGTTAAATAATTAGATATTATACTACAATTTAAATTATTTATTAATCCATTTTCAGGAACATATAATTTATATTTGTCTGTATAATTAGTACCTATTCCTACATTACCATTCGAAGATATTGAATATACTATATTACTATTTAATGAAGCTGTTAATACTTTTGATGTATTTGTTTTATATGGAATATTATTTATATTATTATAATTATATGTGAAAGTTGATTTATAAATATAAAAATTATAATAAATAGTTATTTGATTTATTATTTTTGATTTTATGAATTTATTATAATTAGATGTTATAAATGTTGATGGTATCGTTATTTCGCTTGGATATACCATAATATCTACTGAATTTTCATTTATATTTGAAGTAATATTAAAACCATTTATTGGATATAATATATACATATTTGAATTTGATGGTATTGATTGAATTACTGGTATTATCTCTGTATAATAATTAACATTATCATAAATATTTTCAATTATATTATTTGAAATAAAATTATTAGTTATTACATATTTATCATATCCATATTCAATTATATTAAAATCAGTTAAAGTATCATTATTTATAAATTTAATATTTATAATATCAACTGAATTATATATATTCGCAGTATTATCATAATTTATATTTAAGGAAATTAAATCAGTATTTTTAGTATCTTTAACATTATATTTTGTAATTGATAATTGATTTGGTGATAAATTACTAGATCCAATACTAACATAACCATTCGAACCTACGCTAAAATTATTATTTGAATTATTTTTATTGATATATTGAATTATATTCGAATGTATTGGATTAATATTTATAAATAATGGTGTATTTTGTTCATTCCTATCGCTAATATTAATATAACCTTTATTATTAATTGATAATACTTTAGATGGTATAGTTGCATCTATTTGATTATAAACTTTAAATTCTAAAATATTGCTACCGCCAATTTCATCAGTAGCAATTTTACTAATATTTATATTAGGTGCTGTAAAAAATAAATCATTTTGATTAATATTATTTGTAGTTAAATAATGAATCCACGACATTAAATCATGTGGTATTATTAAATTATCGAATATATTTCTAGTATCTATTTTTAATGAATGAACTATATTAGTTGTAATAGTACGCAAACTTTCTGCAAAAGCCATATTACGAATAACAACAGGATTCATATTTGGACTATCAATAAAATTAGTGTATAAGACGCAATCTCGTTGTATATATAAATTTGATGTGTGTATATTTGGCGTTTTTATGATAGTATCATTAGATGTTATATTAATTAATTCAGTTGTATCATTAAACTTAATTTTTAATGAATTATTAGAATTATTATTAAAATTTAATAAAAGATTATTATTAAAATAATTAATATTATTTGAAGTTTTATAATAATTTATTATTTCTAAATTCGAATTTAAAATAACATCTTTATATGATATTATTGATGCATTATCGATTGTTAATAAATTACTACTATTATAGAATGTTAATTTTGAATTAATATATCCAAATTGATAATCATTCTTAAAAACAATACAACCATCATTAAAAGAATCACCATGATAATTAATATATAATAAATTTGACGAAGTTTTACTTTTTAAATATAATTTATTTGATGAATTGTAAACATTTAATTCATCGTTCGTAATCTGTCTTCCTATATATATTGACATTATATAAATAATTGTTTTAATATTTATATAGTAAAAAAAAAGGATATAAAGATTAGATTATTAATATAATTACCTTAAGTAAGATGTTTGATTGATAGTATTGGTTTATTTATTTTTGTAATATATATAGGATGTTTGGCCGAGTGGTTTAAGGCGTATCCCTTAAGAGGATATTGTGCTATGCACAGCGTGGGTTCGAACCCCACAACATCCAATTTCAAATCCTATATATATAAGAATAATTTAATAATATTTATTTAAAAAATATGATTGTTGGTGGATTATTAATATCAGTAGCATTTATGGTATACTTATATAATCGTCCATTAACTGATATTAATAAAAAAAGTTTAAAATATTATAAATTAAAATGGCGACAGTCTCTCTTTTTATGTTAAAAGTTTAGATATTATAACTATTTCACTTGATTGTTTATTTTTATTCATACCATAGCTCCATCGTATATCTTCAATTATTATATAATCCTTGTATAAATTTTTTATATAATCACAGTTATTATATGTTATTATCCAATTGTTTTTTGTTATTATTATGTCGTGTAGTAATAAATGATTAAAATCTTCATGCATATCGCCATTATTACCATATAATTTCGAGTTTTTTTCTAAATAATATGGTGGATCTAAATATATAAAATCTTCTTTGTCAATAAGAAAATCATAAAAATCTTGATTATAAATATCTGTTTTGCTCAAATCTAATAATTTTATTTTATTTATTGATGATGTTGTAAAACGTTTTTTACTAGCTTCTAATGAAAATCCACCAGATAATGTTGAACCATTAAACGAACATCTATTTATAATAAAATAATAAATAGATTGTTCTATCATATTATCATTCATATTCATATTTCTATATCTTATAAAATCATCTTTAGTAATTGATGTAATTTTATTTAATTCATCGCACAATAAATCTTTATTTATTTTTATTTGCATCCAGAAATTAAATAATGGTGTAAATTTATCATTTACTATTAATGGTAAATTATATTTATTTTGCAAATAAAATTCAAATGAACCGCCGCCAAAAAACGGCGAAATAATTACTTTGAATGTGCTAATATCAAAATATTTATTTATTATTTCATCTAATATTTTACAAGCTCGTGTTTTACCACCAGGATATCTTAATGGAGATTTATTATTCATTTATAATAATAATGATTATTAATATCATTTTTTTAAATTAAATATTCAATAATTTTTGCTGCTTTTTGTTTTCCAATATTAGGTATTTTAATTAATACTTCTGTTGGATTTTCACTCTCATTTATTTTTTTTAATAAGATATTTAAAGTTGGATAAATATCTTTAATGTTTTTAGCAATCTGTTTAGAAATTCCGGGTATTTGTGATAATTGCAATAAATAACAAGTTTCTTTATCAATATTTTCTATTTTTTTTGATTTAATTTTACAAACATCAATATATTCTTTATTTTCATCTGTTTTTATAAATTTAGATGGATTATCTATTATTTTTGTCGATATTAATAATAATAATGTTGCTGTATCATTTATATTTTTTGTAAATAATAATTTAATATCATCTCTATACATCGAATGATAATAAACACTCGTTAATATACTTTGCGAATGATGATTATTTGATGAAATAATATCACTACCCTCAATAATATAATTAATATTCTTATGATTACTTAATAATCTGTGTTTTTGTTCTTTATATCTACCATCCTTAATTGACGATAATAAATCATTCATAGTTTTGCGTTCATATATAAAATCAATATTATCACTAATTATTCGAATATCACCTAATTCCAATTGTTCTTTTGAAATATCAATAGAATATTTATCTAAATCTCTTTCAATTAAAATATTATATAATTGTGTCTCTCGACTATCTATAATTATTTTTAATGTCATCAAATATATATTATTATTTATATTTATATAATAATAGAAAATGGCGAATGAAGTGAAACCAGTCGAATGGGTACTGCCTAATAGAATTGGTTATAATGAAAAAATTTATAAAACATTCAAACCTTCTAATTATTTATCCACTATTATTGAAAAGCCTAAATGCGAATGTGATGGTGATGTTTGCGATTTAAAAGAAGATAATTCAATAAAATTATTTCCTCAACAAAGATTTGTTAAAGATTATATGCAATTTGATAGTCCATATCGTGGAGCATTATTATATCACGAATTGGGTTCTGGTAAATCCGGTGCGTCAATTGCTGCGGCTGAAGGATATATTGAAAAAAAGAAAATATTCGTATTAAGTCCTGCTTCTTTAGCTGTCAATTATGAAAATGAAATATTAAAAATTAGTTCAATTGGATTAAATTTAAAAGATTGGAAATTATTAAAAACTAATAAAAATTCATTAGATGTTTTAGAAAGTAAATATGCAATAAAAAAAACTATTATTAAAAAAGATGGTCTTGTATGGGTTCCATTATATCAAAATGATATACCAGACGCAATTATAATTAGAGAGACGTCATCGGCTGATGATAAACATTCAATAAGTGCTATGACATCTCACATTATTAAAAATAGATATACATTTATAAGTTATAATGGTTTATCTGCAAAATTAATTAAAAGTTTAGGAACATCACCATTCGATAATTCTTTTGTAATTATTGATGAAGTTCATAATTTCATTAGTCGTGTCGTGAATGGTAGTGCATTAGCTAGAACAGTTTATAATCATCTAATGAACGCACGCGATATGAAGATTATATTATTATCAGGTACGCCTATGATCAATAATCCATATGAAATTGCAACACTTATTAATTTAATTAGAGGTTATATGAATGTATATCAATTAAATTATACAAAAGCATCTAAAATTATGACAACTGAAGAATTTCAAAATCAATTAAATACAACAATTAATTATATTGATGAATTTAATATTGATAATGAAAATAGAAAAATATTAATATCATTATTGCCTAAAGGTTATAAACGTAATGCCGACAATATGATAATTAAAGAAAATTGGGGTGTGACCGTTGATAAAATGCTCGAAAATATTATTAATTCTTTGAATGAATTAAAAGGAATTAAAATAGGTATTAGATATTCAATACTTAATTATAATGCATTACCAAATTCAAAAGATGATTTTAATAAATATTTTTTGGATTCTACAGATGAAGATAATCCATCCGTTATTAATGAAGACTTATTTATGCGTCGTATTTTAGGAACAGTCAGTTATTATAGTATTAGTGGTAGTGATTTATTCCCATCCGTATTACCATCAGAAGTTAGAATATTAGATATGACTGATAGCCAATTTAAAAATTACGTTGAAGCCAGAAATTATGAATTAAAACAAGATTTAAATAAGCGAAAAGGTGGATTATTTACTGAAAATTCATCTGTTTATCGTGCATTCACACGAGCCATATGTAATTTTAGTTTTCCTGAAAATATCACACGTATATATCCTAAAGATATTAAGAAACATTTTAAAAATTTAGAAGCAAATGATAGTGATGATGAAGATAAACCAGAAAAAGAAACAAATATAGCAGATGAATATACAAATCAATTAAAAGATATGATGGATAAATTGAATCGTAGTGATGCATTAACATTAGAAAATTTGAAAAATCATCATAGTCCAAAATTCGCTAAAATAGTTGAAGATATTGAAAATTCACCTGGATCAGTTTTAGTATACTCTGCATTTAGATCAGTAGAAGGTTTAGGAATATTATCAGATGTCTTAAATCGTCAAGGTTATAAACAAATAGAATTAAAAAAAATAGCTATGGATTATTATTTTGCAGATGATGATATATTTGACGAAAAATATGATAATAAAAGATATGTTATTTTCGATCAAGATAAAGAAAAAACAAAATTATTAATGAATTTATTTAATAGTGATTATAGTAATATTACGAATGAAATGAAAAAAATGCTTCCAGAAAATCCAGAACAATTATATGGAAAATTAGTTAAATTATTTTGTATTACTCAGAGTGGTGCAGAGGGTATTTCATTAAAAAACGTAAGACGTGTATTATTAGTTGAGCCATTCTGGAATAATGTAAGAATTGAACAAGTTATTGGACGTGCAATTCGTTCATGTTCGCACCAAGCATTACCTCTAAAAGATAGAAATGTTCAAGTTTTTAGCTATATTATGAAATTTACTAAAAAACAAAAAGAAAGCGATTTCAATATTGAAAGAAATGATAAAGGTTTAACTACTGATGAACATATATTACAAACTGCTGATAAAAAGAAATATATAATTAATAAATTTTTGAATATGTTGAAAAGTGCTTCATTTGATTGTGTTATTAATGCTAAACAGAATAAACCATTATTAAATACTTTTAAATGTTATAAATGGGCTATTGGTGTTAATAATAATGATTTCTCATATACTAATGATATTACGAACGATTATAAGATTATGAAACATAAAAAAATGGAAGTTCAAAAAAGAGGTAAAGGTCGTGTAGTTCAAAAACGAGGCGTTAAATATGTTGAATTAGACGGTAAATATTATGATTATTTTAGTTATGTTAATGCTGGTATTTTAATTCCAGAAGTTATTTAATGATTATTTTATATAAATAAAATAAATGAATAAATGCATATACAGAATGTATAACTCGGGTTGCTGTTGTACTAATTTAGCCGATGGTTTATATAATTATTGCATTAAACATAGCAATTGTAATAATATTGCATATGAAATTATAAATAAAGCTATTGGAACAAATGAGATTAATTCACATGAAATATATAAAATTTTTAAATATATTTATGATAATCCGGCAATATATACGAAAGAATATATGTTTAAAGCAACATTAAAAGTATTGTTTTCCAATTATTATTTATATAATCAATATTTTAATTTATTGGAAAATAATAATACAATAATACAAGATGTATTTTTATTAAATTTAAATACATATAATATTGAAAAAAATAATTATGTCAAATTTAAAATAATTCATAAAGTTTTTTTATATAAATTATTGAAAAAATATATTTATAATCCAGATATTACTTATAATAATACGGAAGATCCATTTACTATGGAAACACTTAATGAAATTAATAAGAAATCATTATTTATATATAATGAAAATAATAATAATTACTTTTTTATTGCAACTGAATTAAAATATTTTATTGATACTAATGGCAATTGGAATCCATATACAAAACAAGAATTTCCATCCACATTCATCAACGACTTAAATAAATATATTGAATTTTTTAAATTAAATCGTAAAAATACATTAAAAAAATATGAATGGACATCAATACATCAAGCATATACAGACGTATCACAAATAATAGAAAAGGTTGGTTTTTACAATCATATAAGATGGTTTTTAAAATTAACATCAAATCAAATTAAGAATATTATAAAAACTTTTAAATTAATTTCAAGAGAAAATCCAGATCATATTAAATATTTTAATGATATTAATGACAATAATATATTTTATGATTTTGCAAGAGAAATTATCAAATTATTCGAGGATGGAACGAATGAATTCTTATTATGTTGTAATTTTATAAAAGCAATTGCTCTTTATAGTGATGATTTTTATAATAATATTCCAGAATGGCTATCTGACATCGAAACTCCTGGTGTAATTCCCGTTTATTCATTAAATAGAATGTTATTAAATTCATTAGATATATTATATTTAATTAATATAAATAATAATGAATAAGGAAAAAGAAAAAAAGCAACTACCTGATTTTTTATATGGTATGAAAATAAGAACTGCAGTATTTGCATTTATTTTATTTATGTTATTATCTACACCAACGGCATTTAACATTCTAAATATGATTTTTAATAGTTTTGTTCAACTATTAAATGACAAAAATGAACCCACTATTTTAGCGAGAATAATTATGTCATTTATAATTGCATTTTTATTATTTATTTTTTAGAATTTCTTCCACGACCACCTTTTTTAGGCGTTTCTTTAACTTCAGTTTGAGAAGTCATATCAGTTTCTTCATCATCACTATTTGCAAGTTTAGTATCGTCAATTGCATCTGTTACTGCATCAACTTCATCATCGTCTTCTTCCTCTTCATCATTAGATACTTTTTCAGTATCGCTATCTTCAATAAATGCCATTTTATTACTCATAGACAATTGAAATTTACCAGATACAATTTTCCATGTACAACCATATTTACCACCGGCAATCCAAATTCCGGTAAGTTCAATAATAAGTTGTGTTTTTCCCGCTTTTAGTTTTGTAATGATATTGTGGAAATCAATTTCATTATTTTCCATATCGAATGAATCAAAGTTGAATTTATCATTTGCTTCGTCATAAGGAACCTTAACACGAATAGTTGGCGGATATTTACCTACAACTTTACCTGTCTTTGGATCCTTATCAACTTTAATAATCGGTGAAAATAGACGAGCAACGAATGCTTTATTTCCATCGAAATCATCTTTAAACCACGGCTCGCGATTTTCGAATGCTTTATCAATAATTTCACCTTCTAATTCGCGCATTTTATCAAGAAATACTTGAATTTTAGCATTTTCGTCATAACCCTTGAATGAAAGTGTAATATCATATTTCTTATCCTTTTTGACGTCAAGTAGTTTCTTTGATTTATCTTCAAATCCTTCACCAATACCATATGGCATATACATTACAGGTGTTTGAATTCGAAGTCTTTGCGTTCCATAATTTACATAAATACTTTTTGACCCAGATGCTAATGATTTAACTTCAGCATATTTAAGTTTTGAAACATCAACATTCTTAGGTAAAATTGGGAAACTCATTTAATTATATATCTTTCTTGTATAATCTTTAAATAAATATTAATCATTTTTTTATATGTTTAGTATATATCATATAAAAAAATGATATATTTGTTATTTAACTTATTTATATAATGACTACCAATTCTAATAATAAACATGAAATTAGAAATAAATTACGTGATTTATTAATAAATGACATTCATTTATCTGTAATTGAAGCAACTGATTTAGAAATTGGAATTTTCAATTCAACTATTGATTATGCTAATTCTCTAAAAATTCCATTATCATGGTCTAGCGATTTATTCACAGATAGTTATATTAATATTGGTCGCTCTATTTATTCTAATTTAAATAAAGAATCTTATATTCAAAATGAAAAGTTATTGGAAAGATTAAATAAAAAAGAATTCTTACCGCATAAATTACCGTATATGTCTTGTGAAGAAGTTTTCCCAGAAAAATGGGAAGCAATTATTGAAAAACAAAAACTCAAATTTAAGGCTGCTTATGAAATTAAACAAGTTTCTATGACCGATACTATTAAATGTGGCAAATGTAAAAATAATAAGATTTCATATTATGAACTTCAAACAAGAAGTGGCGACGAAGCAATCACCCAATTTTATAATTGTATTATTTGCGGTCATAAGTGGAAAAATTAATTTTTATATATATTAATGAGTGGTGGCGGATTAGCTAATCTGGGTTCGACCTGTGCTATTAATAGTTTAATACAGATTTTATACAGAACTCCTAAAATTAATAATATTATTATGAATTCAAATACAACAGAAGGAACTATTACATACGAATTAAAAGATTTATTTAATGTATTAAATCAAAATCAAAATATAACACCTAATAGATTTATACATAATTTTTATATAATTTTTAAAGGAATATTTAATTTTGGCGAACAAATAGATATATGTGAATTATTTTTATTTTTAATTGAAAAAATACATGATGAAACATCCTATAATATTGAAAATATAGATGAATATTATAAAAATATTTCAATATTCAATAAAAATAAATATAGTGATATTTATAAAAATCTTCAAGGGTCTTATATAAATACTATTGAATGTCTTGGATGTGGTTTTTGTAATAAAACATATGAACCATTCATATATATAGGATTAGATATTTGTGAAAATTTGTCAATAAGCGAATTGTTAAATAAGAAATTTATAGCAGAAATTAGAAATGCCGATGAATGGAAATGTGAAAAATGCCTAAATAATTGCAATTATAAAAAAAAATTAGACATTTATAAATACCCAGAGATATTATTTATATCATTAAATCGTTTTAATGAATATAATAAAAAAAATAACGATTCTGTTAATATCAATCCTTCATTAACATTCAATCCTTCATTTACATTCAATCCTTCATTAACATTCAATCTACAAGCAATTGGATTACATTATGGTTTAATAGATGGTGGTCATTATAATTCAATATGTATAACAAATAAAGAGTATGTATTATATGATGATACATCTGTATGTAAATTAACAGATGATATTATTCCAAATATTTTATCAAAATCATCATATATATTATGCTATAACTAATAATAAATAAGCATAGCTATATGTTCATTATAGTTAGAGTTATTAATAATATCATCTAATGTTCCTATTTCACGTGGTTTATACTGTGGTTTTGTATTAACTTCCATATCATCATACACATACCATATTGAATTATTATTAAATAAGCATATATAATGACCTTTATCATTACCTGTAATATAATGTATTATTATTGATTGTAAATATATTAATTCTGTATTATATTCTAATTTTAAATAAGGAGGTGGATATATTTTGATATATTTATCTGTATTATAAATACGATTATTGTCATTATTTAATACTAATAATTTACTTTTTAATATAGTAATATCATCACCATCATTATCTATAAACAAAGTAGGTAATATATTTGTATTATTTTCAGAAATATTTAATGTAATATCATATCCAATAATATCACTTTTTTTAATAGTAATTAACTCATTTAATTGAAATATATTAAATAATATTAATACAAAATTATGTAAATTATATTCAGGTGATCTTTCAACCTCTGAACCATCTGAATTAGATAATTTATAGTTTAGCAATAAATCAATTATCGTATCATACACATTTTTATTTTTAAATAAATAATATTTTTCATTAATAAAGATTTCATGTATATTAGATAATATATTTCTTAATTTATCTTTAGATTCAATATTGCCAACATTTATATTTGGTTTTTTATTAGTGGTATGAATATATTCATATATTTCATTTAATTTTATTTTTAATGTATTATAATATATATTTAACTTATTATTTATTGCATCATTCAATATAAAATACTTTTCAAATGGTTTATTTAGAAAAATATTTGAAATAAATTTATTTTTTTTATATAATAATGAAAAAACTATAATATCCATATAACAACTACTGCTATACCATTCTAGATAATTTACAGGTATATTAAAATTTATTTCTTGGTTTTTATCATATTCAATATATTGTTTTGTTCTACGATATGATATATATTTTAAATTATAATCTGTATGTTTATGTTTAGTATCCTCATATGTATAAATTGTATCAATTTCTTTAAATTTATTTAAATCATTTATAGCTTTTATAAAATCAAATTTGTCTTTTATATTAGATAGGTTATTATTTATACAAGCATCGCGAATACTAATTGCTAATAATTTAAGTTTACAACTATCTAATTCTGTTATTTCATTATTTAATTCTTTTATTATAGTTTTTATATCAAAAGTTTTATTATCATATGAATTTATTAAATTGTAAATATTTTTAAAAAAAATTTCACATAATAAATTTTGTTTAATTATATTAAAATCATCATAATCAATATCAGCATCAATTATATGTAATATATCTGATTTATCTGATATATCAAATGATTTATTTTTTAAATTGCTAAAAACAATAATTTTTATTAAATTAAATATGTAATCTATAGCAGTATATAATTTATCAAATTCAATTGGTCTAGTTAACCATTTTATATATATATAAATATCAAATAATGATGAATATATATATTCATTAGCATTATTCATTTCAATATTTAATGCCATGGTATTTGTAATTATATCATCATAATAATTATAGGTGTTAATATTTTTACTTTCGATATTATTTCTGATATCAGGGTCTATATAAGTAATAAAAATTTTATAACCTAAGTTAGTTAAATGATGTATATATTGTATGAATAAATCTAAATTTATACTTTTATTATGAATACGTACCTTTATTGATTCATTTGCCATGTCTATACTTTTATTTATTTTATATAAATCTATAACATCTCTTACACTTATTTGAATAGATTGTTCTGTCATATATTAACTACTTTAATATATTTTTTATTTTTTTTATTTTATTTCTAGTTTTTTTAATTGTTTCAATTATTGTAGATTAGCATAAGAAGATCTATAGTAATTTAATTATAATTTTTCAAAAATCTTTTGATTTATTTTACCAATAATATAATCCTGTTATATTTTGTGTGTAATTATTATTTTTTATAATATCGTCAAATGTTCCTATTTTAGTTATCTTATTTGTTGCAATATCATCGAATTTATACCAAATACCATTACAATCATATAAACATGTATAATGTCCACCTCTACCAGAACCGTCATGAATAATAATAGAATTTAAATAAATATTTTTCTTATTTTCTTTTAATTTTAATTTGATTGCTGGTATTATTTTACTATTTATTTTTTTAGCCCTATCATCTGTATAATCATCGGCATTATCTACGTATGTGCGATTAAAATACATAAATAACATTTCACCTTTTAAATATTCAATCTTATGTTTGTATTTTTTACCATCTGCTGTAAATATATCATAATAATGATTTTTAATAGTAATTGTATTATTATTTATTAATAAATCATTTGCAATAAAATCAATAAATAATCTATTTTCAATTCGGTCAGTACTAGTTGTAATTTTTACTTTTAATGAATTATCAATATTAAATATTTTATTAAAAATGTTTAATACAACATTATAATCGGTTTGCGATCCTTTCCATTCTATGAGTTCATTATTAGCTATTACATGTTTATTATATAAATCATTATACGATTTAAATAATTTACGTAAGGCTGAACATTTTTCTACTTTTTTATTAGAAGTTTGTGATGATATTACATTATATAATCTATTTAATTCTACTTGAATTTGTTTACCATATTCATATAATGAACGAGGTGCATTCGAATATTTAATAACTGGGGCATTTAATAAATATTGTTCAATATATTTATTTTTTTTATTAAATAATGCAAAAAGTAATGTATCTAAATAACAACTATTATTATGATAATCTAATACATTAATAGGACAATATCGATTATATATTTCTTTCAATTCATTTATACTATAACTTTGCAAATTAACATAATGAGGATATAATTCTTTAATCTTATTTATATATTGTTGTTTTGTTATTATTCCACTAGCATTAACATTTGCTTTTGGTTTCGCATTAGCATTAGCATTCATATGTATTTTGATATCATTTCTAATTCGTTTATTTTCCTCGCGTAATTTAATTATTTTATTACTTATTATTTTAATTTCTTCACGATTTTTGGGATCTTCGATTTTCTTTTTTAATTTAAGTTCTAATAATTTTTTAATTTCATTTAAATTTGTTTTTATAACTCCTCTAAATTGTTTTAGATTATTAGTTTTTTTATCTAATGATTTATTCTCATCTAATGATTTATATTTTGAACTCATTTTTACATATACTAATGTGCGTTTTCCTTTATTGAATGAGAAGCACTGGATTTTTTCTTGTGGTGATTTATTTAATTCTTTAATATTACATCCTAATGGATTTATACAGAATTTAGCATCTTTATGAACGTCCCAATCATATTTCATTAATTCACATGGTAATGTACCAGCTATAAAGGACATATCATTTTTAGCAGGATCAATTGTAGCGCGCATCCAACCATTATAAACATATTTCTTATTTTTACATGTTATACCAGTAATTGCATGACCATTAGCATTATCTTTATTATAATTAGCTAATATACAAGAATCTAATATATATTTATCACCGTTAAATATAATTATATCATCGAATGTATCAAGACCGCTATACTTAATATTTATTGCACCTAATGTATGTTTATCACCGTAAGCTTTAATAGACTCTGTTATAAAATTATCAATAAATGTATGATCTTTTTGATTTCCTAAATTATCCCACATATTTACAAATAAATATTCTGGATTTTTTTTGGCATATTTTATTTCATTTACCTTATCTAATAAAATGCTAATTTTAAATAAATATTTCATTTTATTTTTTATTGATTTTATGTAAATATTTTCACTTATGCCACAATAAAATTTACCATTATAATATTCGAATGAATGAGATTTCATACCTATTTTTTTTATAAATATTGGTAAAAACATATTATGAGACCAGCCATTTTTAACAACATCATCCAATTCTTTTTTATTTTTAATTAAATAACTTAAAATTTTTTCTGGACGCATTATATTAAAATACTCTTTAGATTTTTCAGGTGATATATAATTCTTATACAAAATTTCATAAAATATTTTAAAATAGGGTGATTTTCTTGTTTTAAATTTATTTAGATGTAATAATAATTTCCGCGATGTTTGACTATATAAAATACTCATCAATATTGCATTAAACCAGCAAGTACCAAGAAATTGAGGTATTGTTACAACATTATTACAAAAATCTTTAGAATTCATTTATATTTAAAGGATATTTTTTATAAATTTTAATGAAGTAGTTCCATTTATTAATAATTTATGATGAAAATCTTTAATTGTTCCTTTCTTATTTTTAATAAAATTATCTCTCATTTTTATAATCTCATATTTACCAATAACATAACATAGAGATTGTGCAGGTATATCTATATATCTATTTAATTCTGTTTTATTGTCTTCAATACGATTTGGTAAATATTTATTCATATAATTGAATGCTTTTTCATATGTCCAACCATAATAATTAATTCCGGTATCGACTACTAAACGCATTTTTCGCAATAATGAATATTCATTATTATCATCATCATAATTTTCACAATATATTTCCATATAATGTGCAAAACCTTCTAATAATGTTATATTATTATATCCATGAATTTTATATTTTGGTAATTTATGATATTTCATAAATAAATAATGATATTGATGAAAACATTCATGCATTAATAATGAATATAATGTATTTTTATTACACTCTTTATAAAAACGAAGATTTACGAAAACTGCATTTTCAATATCATTATAATATGCTAATGATCTATTATGTTCCAATTCTTCTGGTACTTTCTTTATTATGAATGGATGTGGTGGTTTATAATAAAAATATTTATCTATGATTACTTCATATATATATAAGGAATATTTTAAACAGTCTTTAAAGAATTCTTCACGGGATGAATAGAAATGAGCGACGGTATTGATAGGTTTTTTAATTAATTTTAAACCTAAATTATGAATTTGCTTTGGCGATTTATAAAATCCTAAATTATTTAAAATTAATATTTTATATATGTTTTTACCATTAGGCAAATGACATAATCCAATCGTTTTTCTGCATTTATTTAAATAATGATGTTTGATATAATCATATAATTCACTATAATCTTTGTATTTTTCAATCTGTTTTAGAAAATTCTTACAAATTAAACGCGGTACTGTTATTTTTAATTTCAAACTTTCTTTTAATCTCGCAATCAGAGTTTTTATATATAATTTAAAATCTTTTCTTCGGTTGAGTTCATATGATTTATTTGGCGGATATATTATTTTATTATCATATTCAAATGATATTATATGATTTTCATAAGAAGTTAATAAATTATATAAATAAATTTTATATTTAATATGATATTTAATATAATCTATATGTAGTTTTAGTTCACTATCATTTTTATTTTTATATTTTTTATAAATATGATATAATTGTTTTAAATAAGAATCACTTAAATGATTAGTATAATGTGATAATGTTGATTTATTTTTTATACCAATCATAAAACCATATGTAGGGTCTATTTTAACAATATCGTCAAAATAATTTTTAAAACCCGACATAATTCTATTTATTAATTATTTATTAATAATAGATAATGAGAATAACAATTTCAATAATTGTAATAGCAATATTAATTATATTTTTAATTATTTTATTACATTCTTCATATGCAACATCTGAATCTTTTATTAGTGCTAATGCTATCGATGAAATTAAAAATTATAAGGGTAAAGTTTCTGATACATATGATACAATAGAAAATCCAATATCAGATAGTCTAATACCTAATAATCCTAAAATGAAAGTAGAATTGAGTGAATATGAAGTTATTGAATTATTTAAATCTATATTGGAACGACCACCATCAATACAAGAAATAAAAAAATATTCATATTTTACATCAACAAATCTTAAAGAATATTTATATAATTCGCCAGAATATGATAAATTAATAAAAACTCAAGATAATCACGTTAATAATGGTATTGAAGGCGCAATAGCTAGAAAAAATATATTAAATCGTATTATAACTATATATTCAACCATTTATAAAAATGAATTATCAACTAAAATGATGTTACCATTAAGAGATTGCTTTATTTATTTACAATTAAATGATTATTTATTTACAGCTATGTTAGAATCTTATAATTATAAAAAATTCGAAATAGACGTATTAACAACTTATGTATTAACTAAAAAAATATTATTACAATTATTTAATAAACATTTTAATGCATTAGAATTAAAATTAATAGCTCAAGAAAAAATAAATAAAGAAAATATAGCATTTATTAAAATAGACACCGATATAGAAGATATTAAAACTGAATTATTAAAAGTATCTAATATCGCAGGTGCTACTAATGTAAGCGAATATATCAAAAATACATTTCCAAATGTATTTAATAAATTGATTGACAAATCAACATTACCTATAGAGGCACCTACACTACCGCAAATTACAGTTACAAAAGAAAAATATGAAAATAAAATAAATTTTGAAATTAAAGATAATAAAATAAAAAATTCACCAAATAAAAAAGAAGTTTATGTCAGAATTTATGATCCTATCAAACATAATAGAACTTATAGTAATGACAATAAAGAACGAGTGCCTGTTTGCACTAGTTTAGGACAAAAACAATTAGTTCAACCAGTATTCACGGAGTCTAAAATGTTATTTAATGGGACTGATATAAATAAAGCATTCGAAGATACGCAAGTAGGCAGTATAATGCCAAAATTTGAATATAGAGAATATAATGAAGTTAAAGTTAATTAATTATTACAGATATATCGCATAATTACATTCATCGTATATAATTCCTGTGTTAATAATTTAAATGCATATGGAATTCTAATTTGAACTATATTTGTTGCATTTTTGCAATGGTTGCATTTATAGATATTCTTATCTGGATTAACATTCGCAATCATTCCGCATTCTTTACATATGAATACTCTATAATTATCAGCACAATCTAACATTTTTTCTTTTAAGAATGATGCAGTTCCATGACCGATAAAGCAATCACGCTCCATTTCTCCTAATCGCAATCCACCACCACGAGCTCTACCTTCTGAACACTGGCGAGTAAGCATTACAATTGGACCATTACTACCACGTGAATGTATTTTATCGGCTACCATATGTTTCAATCGTTGATAATATGTTGGTCCGATAAATATTTCAGTCTTAATTTGTTCACCTGTTCTACCATTATACATAATCTCATTTCCATATTTCTCTAATCCGGTTTGTTCTAATAATTCTGCTATGTTATCTACTTTACAATCTGTAAATGGTGTAGCATCTCCTTCAGCTCCTAAATGACAACTTACTTTACCCATAATACATTCCATTAATTGAGCCATAGTCATTCGCGATGGGATTGCGTGAGGATTAATAATAATATCAGGAACTATGCCATCTTTTGTGAAAGGCATATCTTGATGTTCATATATCATTCCAATACTTCCTTTTTGTGCTGAACGCGATGCTACTTTATCACCAACTTCAGGTTTTCTATTTTTTCTAATTCTAATTTTACAGAACTTATAACCATCGCTATTAGTTCCAATATAATTATAATCAATATATCCATCATCATTTGCTTTCATGGCAGTTGAATTATCTTGATAAGTATTTTTACCCCCAATTTTACGAGGCATAACTTTACCAACTAACATATCATTACCATCGACATAAGTATTTTTAGGAACGAATCCTGATTCATCTAATTTATCATATGAAAATGATGGTTTAATTGTTGTAATATTAGTAGGATTTGTGAATATCTCTTCTTCGCCTGAACTATGATTTTTAGCACACTGGTCTCTAAATGCTTTATAATATGTGCTGGTAAATAATCCTCTATCTAATGCCGATTTATTAATCATAACACTATCTTCTTGATTAAATCCTGAATGTGTCATAATTGCTACAATTGCATTTACTCCAGATGGTAATTCATTACTATTCGTATATTTTGATAATTTAGTAGATACGATTGGTTTTTGTGGATAATTAATAATATGTCCCATAGTATCAATTCTATTAGTGAAATTACTAGCGAATATACCTAATGCCTGTTTTCCCATAGCACAATTACTAACTGCGAAACAATCGCCACCGATGAAACTATGATAATCGCTTTTGATTGTTAAATCAGATATACGCTTATTTTGAGATACTATTTTAGTATAATAGGGAATAAATATTAAATTTCCTTGAATTGTAATTAATTCTTTAAATTCGTCTAATGTATAATTTTCTAAATTTTTCTTATATTTATAATTGAGAAATAAATCATATTCATTTAATATCGCATATGTATTTAATAATTCATAATTATATCTAATTCCAATTTTTCTGTAATATTGAGGTATTTCTTTTACATCTCCAAATTCATTAATCATTAAATTATTAAACGTTTCATTCATTTCATTTACATCTCTGCTCATATAAGCTGCTAGAAATTCTCGTTTAATTAATTTACTGGATTTAAATAACCAATCATTAATATTTTTAATAACAGTTTCTATAAATGTGATAAATATATTATTATATAATCCATCATTAAATCCAATCATAATAACATCATTATTATAATCATCTTTATCAATATCACTATTGAATATTAAATTATTTCTCATATAATAACCAGCTAAGCGGCTTATAACAGGCATATAATAATGATTATTGGTTAATGTAGTGATTGTTTTATCAAATTCATTTAATAATGTAATATGTAATTGATTATCATTTATAATAATATCTACTGTTTCAATATTTTCATTTGACGTATATTCAGGCATCATATGAATTCCTAGTTTAGTATTTTTATTGAAATTTTTAACTTCGACCCATCCAGATAATGTTATAAATTTATGATCATGCGTTGCAGTAATAACACGACCGCTCAATATTTCAATAGTATATACAATTTTATTAGTGTATCTGTTATAATGATTAACGACAATTGATTTACTAGTTGTTTTTGTAATGGGATCGAAACATATAACTTCATCATTAATTTTAATATCTTTGATTAATTTATAAGTTCCATTACTCAACAATACTTTTTCTTCTTCATTTAAACACTGATAACAATTGCGAGGTGATTGATTATGATCGCTAAATGGAATATTTACACCTAAAATACCGTTCATCAAACTTGCATGAATTTCACAATTAGTATAACGAGGTGGCATAGCATTACCTTTAATACCTTTAGTTAATTCTAAATAATTGATTGCAATAAGTGTATGATTTAATTCATTACTATCTAAATATTCAATAAAACCTTCTTCGTCATCTGCATTATTAGGACAGATGAAATCTTCGAATTTTTTATTGACGATAAATTCATTCCAAGTTAATTTCTTTTCTCTCAAAATTCTATTTAATCTCAATTCGCATTTATTAGTTTTTTCATCAAAATCAACAATTAATAATGGTCGATACATTCTACCAGCTTCAGTACTAATACAGATACATCTCTTTAAAATATTCCAATATACAGATGTCATAGGATAAATAATTCCACATCTTTTATAATGTTTTAATTTCGTGTATAATTCATTAGGATTTGTATGATATCCAATAATATCTCCATTAATTTGAACGAATACATTATTAGAATTTCCCAATCCTTTAAAATAATTTGTAATTTTATCTCTTGCATTCTTAATTACATCAGTTTCAACAAACCATTTATCACTATTATCAATAATATAAGAATAACTATCATCATAAATATTAGTTCCTAATTCTACTAATAATTGTCTAATATGAGTGCTGCTCATCGATATTGAAATAATTGTACTTAATGCAAGATTTTTAACTAATCCAACAGAAGCACCTTCTGGAGTTTCAGCAGGACAGATTAAATTAAATTGTGAATTGTCTAATTTGCGAGGTTGAACTAATTTTCCATTTTTTTCCATAGCCGTGCTAATTCTTCTCAAATGAGATAATGTACTAGCATATGACATACGATTTAATACCTGTGATACACCTTGGCGAATATTTTGAAAACTTCCAATACTTTTAATTCCCCAATTTCCAGTAGAAAGTGAATATTTTAACCAAGAATCTAATAATGATTGTTTAAAATATCTATGAATATTATGATCATTAATAATATCTGTTGTTGTATTATTATAATTTGCTCTCCATAAATTCAATTCACGTTCAATTAAACCCTTAATTTCTTTGCTCATCTTTCCATAACACTGTCTAAATAGGTTACTTAATAAGATTCCTGGGCTGTCAATACGTTTATTCATATATGAATCGCGATTGTCATAATTATCATATCCTAAATAAATTCTTAACATTTTACGAATCATATATCCCAAATATAATGCTTTACGTCTATAATTTTTACCAACATGAGGCAAGAAATCATTAATAATATTATCTCTTAATATTTTTACAGCATTACCTGTAGTTTTATTAACACCTGTCATAATTTTAATCATAACTTCTTCTGCTTGTTCTTGCGTATGAATATCTGAAGCATCATCACAACATGCCATTAATTGACAAATGATTCTTTGATTATCTTTATTATCTAAATCATAAACAATATGTTGAATAATCTCACTATCTGATATAATACCTAATGCTCTAAACATAATAAATACTGGAATTTCACTACGAATAAACGATGTATTTAATCGAATACTTCTTCCCATATGATTTAATTTACCACTCATATTTAAACTGGTGGTTTTAGGTGGTAAATAGATAGTATCACTCATAGATCTAATTTCTGCATAAAGTCCGTCACTATTATTATTAGGAGCAAATACTAAAGTATCATTTTCATTAATTCTATCTTGCATAATTAATACTTTTTCATTACCATTAACGATGAAATATCCACCATAATCATATCTGCATTCATTATTGTCGCTGTCACCAATTGCAGGTACTTGATATAAGATACAGGCATTTGAACGAACCATAATAGGAATTTTACCAATATAAACATTATTAACGCATTTATCAATTTTAACAACTACATTATCATCGTTTAAATATTCGATTACAATATGAACATTTACATATAGCGAACTTGAATAAGTTAAATTATTCATTCTTGCGATATAAGGAGTCATAATTGTCTGTGTACCATCTGGTAATTGATAAATGGGTTTAGTTAAAGATGGATTTAATACATTAATATTAATTTTCTGTATTTTATTATCTACTTCTGTTTGTTTAGTAGTAATTTTAATTGGATTAAATCCTGAAATAATCTGTGGTAATGTAGTATTAATGAATTTATTGTAACTATCAATTTGATGTTTTACTAATGGACTAATTGAATCAACTGATTTATTATCAACAAAGTATTTATCTAATATATCCCAACAATATGATTCAGGTAGTTCCATAATAAATAATATATGTATGTCAATTATATAAAAATATTCATTTTTTTTTATATATAATATATAATATGAACAAAACAACATTATTAACTAATATATATAATGAAGAATATTTATTACCATTTTGGTTAAATCATCATAAAAATATGTTTGATGATATTATAATAATTGATTATAATAGTACTGATAAATCAATTGAAATATGTAAAAATATTTGTCCTAATTGTAAAATTATAACTACTCGAAATCAATATTTTAAAGCTATTGATATCGATACAGAATTTATGGATATTGAAAATAATATAGATGGAATTAAAATAGTATTAAATACAACTGAATTTTTAATATCTGAAATTTCAATAAAAAATTTATTTTTGAATAATGATGAAATATCATATGCTGTAAAAATAATATCACCATATTCTAAAAATACTTATAATATTAATAATTATAATGAATTGTTTTCAAATATGTTAAATAATGATGTTAAATATCATAATGATAAATGGACTAGACAATTGCATAATTTTAAAAATGGTAATTATACAATAGGTAGACATTCAACACTAAATCATTCAATTTCACGAGATGATATTCATATTATATGGTTTGGATTTTATCCATTAAATGAGCAATTATTAAAAAGAAAATTACAAATAAAAGAAAACATACCTGAATCTGATAAAATACTAGGTTTAGGGTATCAACATTTATTTAGTAAAGAAAAAATGTTAGAAATTATTGATGAAAAAGTTAAATATGGTAATTATATTAAAGATTTAAATTTAAATTTATATAAGTATATATATAATAAAAAATATATGAATACATATATTGTAACGGGTGGTTGTGGATTTATTGGTTCACATTTAGTAGATAAATTAATTTCATTAGGTCATAACGTAATTATAATTGATAATTTATTTACAAATAACAATATGAATGATAAGTGTATATTTGAGAATGTTGATATTGTAAATTATAATTTATTAGAAAGTGTTTTTTCTAAATATGATAAAATAGATGGTGTATTTCATTTAGCAGCAATTGCAAGAACTTCTTGGTGTATAGAAGATCCTATCCTATGTTATAATACTAATGTAATGGGAACACTAAATATTTTAGAAATTTGTAGAAAAAGAAATATTAAACGCGTTGTTTTATCATCTTCTTGTATTGTATACGGTTATCATACTCCTTATAGAACTGCAAAAGAAGCATTAGAAGGATTGGGAACAACTTATAATAAAATGTATAATATGTCTGTTATTTCATTAAGATATTCGAATGTGTATGGGAAAAGGCAAAGTGAAACTGGACCATTTCCTAATGTTTTTGCAGCATTAAGAAAATCAAAAAAAGAAACAGGAAAACTTGTTATTACGGGCGATGGCGAACAAACTAGAAATTTTACACATGTTAGCGATATAGTTAATGGTAATATTCTAGCTATGAATAGTGATTATTGTGGTGCAGTTGATTTGTGTACTGGCAAAAGTATATCTTTAAATTATGTTGCTAAATATTTTGATTGTCCAATAGAATATATTGAAGATAGACCAGGAGATGTTAAACACATAATACAATCACCCGATGAAGCATTCAATATTTTAGGTTGGAAAGCATTAGTTGAATTGGAAGATGGTATTAAAGATGTATTATGTTAAACTTTACGAGGTTTACGAGTTTTTGGTGCTGGTTTTTTGAAATATTTTAACATTTTTTAATGTTATTTTTAAATCTGTTTTTTTATCTACATCTACGAGTATATGTATTTTATGTTCTAATTGTTGTATTAAATGACTTATACTTTCTAAATATAAATCTATTTTTTTAGTTTTACCTTCATTATGTGCTAATATCCAACCTAATTTCTTAAATAAATTACACATCCAATATTGTAATCCTTCATACGTTACATCATGATGTTCTAATATTAATATCCTAAAAAAATATTTATTGGTATTTTACCAAAATAAACATTTTTAAATAATTGCTCTCTACAATCACCACTAATAAAAATATTAAAATATAAATTAACGTTCATAGAATCATCAGGTAATTCATATAATGGAATTGATGGATTTAATAGATTAATATATTTAATTTCTTTAAAATTAGAAATTAATTTTGGAATGATAATATTAATAAAATTATTATAATTTTCATCATTATATTTTAGTAGTGTATTATATAATTCGAATGTTTTATTTCTAGTATTCATAACATTTAATTATTTAATTTAAATTTTATATAAAATTATAATTTAATATTAATTATAATTATATGTGTGGTATTTGGGCATATATTTCCAAAAACAAAAAAGATTATTATGAATATTTTAAAAAAATATCAAATAGAGGTCCTGATGCATCTGTTTATATGAATTATTTAGAAGCAACTATTGGTTTTCATCGATTGGCAATTATTGATAAAAGTTTAGCAGGTATGCAACCATTCGTTGATGATAATATAATTTTAATTTGTAATGGTGAAATTTATAATTATAATGAATTAAATGATAAATATGGTCTTATTACTGCTAATGATTGTTTAACTTTATTAAAATTATATAAAAAATTAGAATTTGATGAATTTATTAATGTTATTTCTAATGAAATTATTGGCGAATTTGCATTTGTAATTATGGAATATTCAAATAATACAATTACTAAAGTAATTAGCGGAAGAGATACGTTTGGTGTTAGACCATTATATTATTCAAATGAAAATAATGAATTAATTTTTTCATCAGAGCTTAAAGGTATTCCTGGTGATTTTAGAGATGCTAAAGAATTTCCATGTGGTTCTATAATGGTTTTTGATATTTTAAATAATAAAAATGAGTCATTTGATATTACTAATGATATTTATAATACAACTACTAATTATGAATATGATTTACATAAAATTAAAGAAACTTTAATTGAAGCTGTTAAAATTCGTTTGATGGCTGATAACCCAGATGAAATTGGCTTTTATTTATCTGGAGGTCTGGATTCTAGTATTTTATGTTCGATTGCATCTAAATTAGTATATCCTAAACAAATTAGAACATTCTCTATTGGATTTAAAGGATCTACTGATTTGCCATATGCTAAAAAGGTAGCTACATTTATAAATTCAATCCATAAAGAAGTTATAATTACAGAAGAAGACGCATTAAAAGTTATCGATGACGTCATTTATTCAACATGTACATATGATATAACAACGATTAGAGCGAGTTGTTGTCAATATCTATTAAGTAAATATATTAAAGAATTTACTAATATTAAGATTATTATTAATGGCGATGGTTCAGATGAAGTTTTAGGTGGATATATATTTAATTATTATGCACCATCACATGATGCATTTCATAATTCTTGTTTAAAATATACAAAGGAAATTCATATGTACGATGGGAGACGTTTAGACAGATCTCTTGGACGCTGGGGATTGGAAGCGCGTGTTCCATTTCTGGATGTTAATTTTGTTAAAACAATTTGGTCATTACCAGCATTAATTAGAATGCCTAGTTATTGCAACTGTGAAAAATTTTTATTGCGACAAGTATTTAATGATGATAAACATTTACCTAATGATTGTTTATTTAGAAAAAAAGAAGCATTCAGCGATGGTATTTCTAGTAAAGAAAATTCATGGTTTTCTGTTATTACAGACAAAATGAATGAATTAGTTAAAGATGATGAGATTGGCGATAATCCATCAAAAGAAGCTTATTATTATAAAAATAAATTCGTTCATTATTTTGGAATAGATAGAATTAGTATTCTTCCTCATTATTGGCAGCCAGATTTCATAACTTCAAATGTATATATCGATCCATCTGCGAGAGTATTGAAAATTTATTAAAAAATGATTATTTTATTTTTATTATTTTTCATATAAAAAATGGAAATTGTCAATATTAATATTAATTCTCTGGTTGTTTCAAATATTAATGCTAGAAAAACACAAATTAATGAAATAACAGAATTGGCGAATAGTATTACTGAATATGGATTAATTAATCCTATTTCAGTAAAATTGATGGAAAATAATAATACTTATGAGATTGTTGCTGGTCAACGGCGATATTTAGCTATGAAAGAATTAAATAAAGAAACTATCCCATGTAATGTATTAAATATTGATAATGAAAAAGCAAAAGAATTAAGTTTAATTGAGAATATTCATAAAAATTCTTTATCAAATTGTGATAAGGTTGTTGCATTTTCTAAAATGGCTGATAATGAAACTTTAAAATCTAATATTAAAATTTCAAAATCAGTTATTAAAAAATATTTGAAAATTAAGGATTTGCCATTAACTATTCTCAAAAAATTAGATATGAAAGGTAAAGACAAGATTTCAATCGATTTAGCAGTCGAATTAGCTTCCTTAAATCCAAATATTGATTTATTAAATGTTATTGAAAAGATTTCACATTTGAAGAATAAAAATAAGATTAGTGTTATTAAAGAATTTAAAGAAGCTAATTCAACAGATATTGAAGAAATAGATGATATTATTGATAATATTGAAGATGAAAAAGATGATAAATTAAAATATAAAATACCATTTATTTATGATAGCACAACTCAAAAGAATATTAAAATTCCAGAGAATATGTATGCCGAATTCGTTAGTCAAATTAAGGAAAAAATAACAGATGAAGAGATTACTTATTTATAAACAATTTTCTTATTAGCATTATTTATTTTCATAATATTTACATAATCTTCAGCTGTATATTTATTTTTTTTAGCTTCTTTATTTTTTTCATATAAATAATCTAAATGTTTTTTTACTAATTTATAACATTTATTTATTTCGCATTTGTGTAATGAAAAATTTTCGACTGAATTTAAATATTCTTCATCAATTTTATTAAGTTTTTTAATTAATTCTTTTTTAGTAATTTTTTTATTCTTATAATCTTCATGTAATTTTTCTGTGTTATTAAACCATTTTGTTCTTAATGCTTTGCGTGCTTTATATTCTTTTTTACAATTAGCTACATAACAATTAGTTAATGATAATAAATTTTCAATCATTTTATTTTCTATTATTATAAAACTATAATATTTTTAATAGATAGATAAATATGTCATTAGTTAAATCAAAATCTTTTAAATCATATATAAATGAGATAAAAGAACAAATTAATAATGAAATTATTGATTATACCAAATTTAAAGAATTATTGAGTAATAAAAATATTGAAAAAGGAAGCACCTATTTTTTTCATAGTAATTATAGATTATTTAGAGAACAATCAAACGCAATTATATTATCTATACAACAAATATTTAATACAATACAAGACTCTACAAATATATATAATTTAATATTAGAATATTGTCATTATTTATTTAATAACTATACAATATTAATTCATATTTACAATTATATTAATAATTATAAATTAGGTACTACTAAAAGAAAATCAATATCTAATTTAGAACATAATTTTTACAAGTATATTAATACTATAAAAGAAGAAGAGTATACAAAAGAAATAGCTACATTTAATGATTACGATTATTATTTGTTATTTAAATTTAATATGAATATACATAATAATACAGATGAAAATGTATTTAATATTGATGTATCATCTATTTCTCCCGAATTTTTAGAAAATTATAATTTAAATAATAAAGATTTAGAAACGTCATTAACACAAGTATTTGAAATATTACCATCAATAAGACAACCTGAATCAATACATTCGATAAATGTTATTTTAATTAATATAACTACATTTATTAAATGTATAATATATAATAATATTACTTCTAATATTATACCATTTACGGTATATATGATGAATAATATATTAACGGTTATAAATAATAATTTAATAGATAGTGAGATTAAATTAACAGAAAAATTAAATAGTACAATAGAAACATTAAATGATACTTATAAATCATCATTAAAATCTATTTTTAAGGATTTACACAAATTAATAATAATATACAATAAATTATCAGATGATATAAAAGAAAATAATATTAATGTAAATATTTTATTATGCGAATTGATATTTAAATATTGTTATTATTTATTCCATAATTGTGTTATAATAAATGACATTATGGAATTTAAATCTAAAAGTAGAGTAGTTTCAATAAATCTACAAAAATTTTATAATTCCGTTTATACTAATAAAAACAGTAATTATACAGAATCAATAGATACTTTTATAAAATATAATAATTATATTAAAAAATTATTTAATAATAAAATTTATTTAATTGATATTAATAGTAATATTAGTTTTGTAAAAATACAATTTAATATTGTATTTAAAAGCATTAATCGTACAAATTTATTAAATTTTTCATTAACTAATGAAACTACAAATACAAACGTTATAGATTTATATATATATAATAAATCTAAATATCCATTATTGCACGTTGTTACTATTATTATATCAACTATAATATATCAAATAATTAATTCAATATACATTAAACAAAAATTATCATATGTTACAATTCCTCAATATACTAGTAATTGTTGGCAGATAGCTATGATTACTGGAATTGCTTATAGTGATTTAAGTAAAAAATTATTACTTAACTCACGAGAAACATCATATAGCGAACATATATTTAATAAATTTATTTATTATATAATTGATAATGTAACAAATAATTTTAAAAAATATGATGAAAATGTAAAATTAGATTGTGAAATATTTAAAAAATTTTATGATATACAATTTTCATTATTACATAATATAATTGAATCTAATTTTGATAAAAGTGAATTAAATAATATATTAAAAGTTATTTATAATAAATGTTATAAATCACAAGATTATGATAAAAATATAAAAGAAATGAAAATTTATATTGACAATAATATACTGATTTATTCTTATTTTGTTATATTGCGTGTAGTATTTAATAAACTTATGTCTAAATCTGTAAATCCGTTAACAGTTAGAATAGATACTGAAGAGCGTTTTATATCAACTATAAACAGATTAATTGATAATTTATCATATGATACTGACGCATATAAATATGGAATTAGAACAAATCATATTTATTTATTATCATATTATTATAATTTATTGAATATCAATAATACATTCTATTATTATAAAAAAGAAGGTGATATATATAGTGTAAATCCTCATATTAATTATTTTAATGAAAATCCAGATGTTTTAATTTTTCAAAATAGTAATAATATTTCGAGTTCAAATATAAACAAAAGAATAATACATGAATTTAAAAATATTGGAAATTCTGAAATTAATTTTAATGAGGCTAAATATAAATTAGATTTTATATTTTTAAATAATGATTTTTCATATAGTACTAATAATTGTGGTCATGCTATATGTGCTTTACATTATGATGAAAAACAATACATATATGATACTACACATACTTTAAATAGAATTAATTGTAGTGGTTATGATAATGATCTTAAAATACCGTGTTCTCTTATAAAACAAGATTGGATTAATTTAAAGGGTTGTTATAAAAGTAATCAGTGTACATTTATTAAAATTGATAAAGAACAACTAAAATCAGAAAGAAATAGATATGAATCATTATGTTTTTCTGATAATTTAGATAATATTATTCACGTATATGTGAAAATTTAAGTATTTTTATATTTAAGAAGTTATTAATTATTTATAATTAACAAATGCAAGGTTTACTTGATACAAAAAAAGAATATATTAATATTATATTAGATAAATTTACAGTTCCTATATGTACATATATTTATGATATATATAAAGGATGTAAAAATATTCAAGAATTTCAAAATAAAATGGCAAATATTAAAAATTGGAATAATAATATTATAAATGAATCGTATATTAATATTACTACATCTAGTAAATGTAAATTATTACCAAAAATATTGCGAGAAGTAATAGTTATTAATGTAATGTTAAAAACAAATAAAATAAATGCAAAAAAAATAAAAACAATTAATGTTGAAGATTTTATTCATAAATGTTTAATAAATACTGGATTATATTGTTGGAAAAATGCATATTTATTTTCTCATAAAAATTTAAAACCCTGTGAAAAACAATATCATTTAAATATTGTTGAAAAAAATATTAAAAAAATTATTAAATTAACTATTAGAGATTGCACACCGTATGAACTATTCTTAAACGACGACGAACCCGAAGTCGAAGAAGAAGAAAGTGATGAGGAAGTCGATGAAGAGGAAGAAGAAGAGGATGAAGTTGAAGAAGAGGAAGAGGAAGAAGAGGAAGATGAAGTCGAAGAAGAGGAAGGTGAAGTCGAAGAAGAGGAAGAAGAAGTTAAACAAATAATTGTTAATACAGATGATATGAAAATAGTAGATTATGAATCATCAAGTGATATTGATGTTAGTGAAAAGTCTATAACTATCGACGTTGCTGATAATGATAATAAAATTATAAATGAAGAAGAAGTTAAGAACGAAATAATTGAGGAAAAACTCAATAAAAATTCTATAATGGCAAAAACTATAATTGAGAGTAGTAGTTCAAATGAAGAAGATGAAGATGCAGAAACAGAAACTGAAAAACAAATAAAAAAACAGGCATTATTTCAAGAATCAAGTTCAGAGGATGATGAAACTAATTATTCTAGTGATATTAGAACTATTAAAATAAAAACAAATAAAAACAGATATTATAGTTAAAATCTTGTTATTTTTTTTGTATTATAATATACACATATTTTAATCAAACATCGTGATATTAATGTTTTTGTAAATAATGTATTTGTTTTATCATACAGATTAATATTTATACGTGAAAATTGAGGTTCAATAGGATTTATCATATATGCTCCTTCATTTTCATTAAAATTATTAAACATAGTAGTATAATCACTTGCTATAGCTGTTGGATAAATTTTATTAGTATCTATTATAATTGAATCATAATAAGAAACGTAATTAATACCATTTGCAGTATTAATAGCACCAGTAGTTCTATTATAATTATTTAAATCAATATAAATAGGGTCTAAATTATTTATTGGATGTCCAGGACCCATATTGCTATTAGCAATTGAAACTGCAGCATGTAATATTTTAATTTTATAAACATCCCTTAATGGTTGCATTAAATTTACATAAAAACTATAAATATTACTATCATTAAAAATAGCATTAGCACTATCAATTATAACTATTCTATATTCTCTGTTATCTTCCATATTTAATTATTAAATTTATAATAATTTTATGAAATTACGCAACATTTATTATTTTTCATTTTAATTTCATTTGTCGGCGATGGATGAGGAGGAATATATGGTTCATCAAATATAACAGTATCTGTTGATAATTGCTCTTCATTCACATCGACATTTAGAATAGTAAAACGTCTAGATGTAATCATATTTTATAATATATAAATAAATCTTTAATATAAAAAATTATAAATGAATTCAATAAATAAAATATTTGTAATAAATTTAGATAAGGATAATCACCGATTTGAAAAATGTAAATATCAATTTCAACAATTTAATATTACTAATTATGAACGATTTAAGGGAATTCATGGTAAAGAATTATCAAAAACTGAAATAAGTAATTTAACTACGAGTATTGGTAAATATATAGTCTGTAAAAATATGGTAGGATGTGGGATTTCTCATATTAAATTATGGGAAAAAATAGTTAATGAGAATATTGAAAAAGCGTTAATTTTAGAAGATGATTTTATATTTAAGGACGATTTTTTGAATAAATTTAATAAAATTATTGAAAATACACCAATAGATTATGATATGATATTCTTAACATCAAATTTTATTCATAATAAAACATTAAAATTATATGACATTAATGAATATTTTTATAAACAGTCTTTAATATCTCAGACATTAGGTTATATAATAACTTTAAATGGTGCAAAAAAAATTTTAAAAGATATTAATAAAGTTACATATCATATTGATATTGAATTATGTCTAAACTCATTATTATATAATTATAATATTATTTCGGTAAAAGATGAATTAATATATCAAACATTCGAAGAAAGTAATAATACGAATGATAGATATTATCCATTATTATTAAATACGTTAATAACTGATAATAATGTAAATTATATTTATAAAACTATATTGATATCTTGTTTTGATTTTGAAATAAATTTTAATGTTATTATAATATTTTTAATGGGATATTATATATTTCAATATGCAAATGTATTATTAATTATTGAATATATGTATAAACCTAATAATACAATTCTAGGTAATTTTTGCATATTATCATTAGGTTTTTTATTACAATTATATAAAAAAATGATTTAAGACTATGAAAATAATCTTTATATGTCTTGTTTACGGTTTTTATCAAAAAAAAGAGATATTTTCGCATTATTTACATCAAAACAAGCAAGAGACGAATATAATAAGTTGAAAATGAATATGTCGTTTATTGGCAACAGTAAACCTAAAAGTGTTTATTATGGATATTCGAATGATATAGATGATTCGTATATTATACATGGATTAAATTCATTATGTTATTGTGAAATACATATTTCAATAACTACAAATCCATTACGTTTAGTATTAAGTTATATAAATACAGAATTAACTGGCAAATTAACGAAAGGTGATACGTTTCACATTTATAATATTACTTATAAAAATATTAACAATATTACTGAAATAACACAATTTGATATTTATAACGCAATACAAGATTATTATCATATTTATAAATCAATACCGTCAAATGAAAAAATGATAATTGCTACATAATTTTATTTTTATTTATTATAATGAGTATTAGAATATTTTATGAATCGCCAATTGTATTAAATGATACAGTTATATGTGAATGGAATAATGATACTGATTTTGATGACTATTTAGATTGTAAATTTGGTAATATTCATTATAAATTAATAAACGACTTATTAATTTTAATAAATATATATAAATATGATAAATTAATTACAATACTTACTAATCCTAAAATATCAGATGATAATATTAAATTACTTCGAAATTATTATGAAGAATGCTTAAATGTTGATAAGGATATTAGTGAATGTTTAATAATACATTTTCAAAATATAATGAAATTATATCAAAAAATAAAAACTATACCAGTATTTACTGATTTTATATTAACACATATTAAACCAACAAGCATTACTAATGCAATTGAAACTATTAAATATAAAGATTTATATCTGTATAGAGGATTTAATATTTATAGTGACAAAGTTTTTAATGTGATTGAAAAGAATAAAAGAGGCGATATAATAACTAGTCCTATATTTTTAGCGACATCAGTTGTTAAAGAAGTTGCTATGCGTTTTATGTCGTCTAGTGCTGAAATACCATTAGAAAAAAAAGTTATGTGGAAAATTATAATTCCAAATAACTTATTAAATATTTTTAATTATGTTTATTTCGGCTCATATATAAATTTAGACATTAAACCAAGTAATGGCGAATATAAAGAACATGAAGTATTAATTAATATTGGTGCTAAATTAAAATTTATTTCGAGAGATATCGAACGTGGAACATATAAATATAATGGTAAATATTATGAAAATGAATATATGTTGTTTACATATGAATTTGTTGGTTGGAGTAATACATTTATTAAAAATATTACAGAAAAAATATCATTCTTTATAAAATCATTAAGCAATACTTTAGAAAGTGATGCTATAGAACCTGTAGATGAACCTTTAAGTGATGGACCTAAAATTACAAAGCGCAAATTAAGTGTTATGAAATTACGTACTAGAAAATAATTATAATATTGGGATGATATTATTATATAAATGTTTAATCATTTGTTCCCATCTGTAGTTAGTTAATATATGTTGTCTTCCTCGCTGCGCGTGTTTGTTCATCAAATCAGGCGAACTGAAATATCGCCAGAAACCTTCGGCTACATCATGTGGGTCGCAAATTTCAGCAACACCACCAATACCATTACCCTTCAAATCTAAATAAATATTTACTTTTGGTTTAATTAAAATGGCTATATCATCATTCAAAAATTCACGCATTCCACCAACATACGCTGATACCTGAGCTTTACCAACTGCTAAACCTTCAAACCCGCATAATCCAAATCCCTCTCCATCTGCAGTATTTAACCCAACATCACATGAATTATATAAGATATTAATATCACGATCTGATAATTGCTGAGGCATATTTACAGATATTATAGTATTTTTAGCATATTCGAATGGCACATCTCTAAATTTAATTTCATTTTCGAATACATCCATTAAATTCCAAAAACCGTCCATTTGTGTTCCTACAACTAATTTAATAGGTCGTGATGTATGTTTATTAACTTTACAATCTTTTTTTGTAATTGTTTTTGTTACATTAACATGATAATGGCGTTCAACAAATTCAGCCCATGCCATAATAGTCGTATCCCATCTTTTTCGTGGCTGATTTCTATTTAAATTTAATACCATAAAATCTTCTTCATTATAATTATTAAAAATACGTGCTATTTTCTGGTCAATTGGATAATATAAATTATGATCAAAGCCATGTGGTAATATATGAATTGTCATTTCTTTTTTAATTCCAAGTTTATATGCAATATCGCGCCAATAAGGAGTGAATGCAATAATAGAATCAAAATAAGTATTTAATAAATGTATATATTCGCGTTTTTGATATGTATAAACTTGATCCATATATGAAATTAATTTGAATTTATGTTTAAAATTTCCACATTCATTAATAATAGTTGCTGTTAATGCTGTAGTAATCATAGAATCATTAAAAATAATTATAATGTCTTGTGGATGTTTTTTAATATAATCTCCTATTTCTTTTTCTCCGAATCCATTTCTTTTAGGTTCTTCACTCGCATAAGCATCGTGAATAATAACATTTGGATTTATCTCATTTCTTAAAGCAATTTGCGATTGACTGTTTGTAAAATTTTGAAAACCATATATAGTTAATTCAATATCTTCATAATTTCCTAAATATTTTGTTATATAATACATAACACGACTATATCCATTACTTTGATGGATATGTGTTCCTGCTAATAAAATTCTTTTTTTTCCATTATTGGATGGATACCACCAATTATCCATTTTTAAATCGGCTACAACGTTACTAGAGCTATTACTTATAATACTTAAACTCATTTAAACAAAATTATTATAAGTATATGAAAAAATCTTTAAATCAATATATTTTTATAATAAGGTTCTAATATTTTATTCATTAATAAATCTGGATTCAAATTTTCATTTTCTAAAATTGCGTTTAATAGTTGTTCTGAAAATCCAGAAATTAATGATGTATTTTCCATATTATTATCGATTGGAAAGTTATTATAAATACCATTCAAATTCCAATAAATCAATTCTGGAACTTCTTTATTAGAATTCTTGAATTTATTTATAAATTCGTTATGCATAGTTGTTACATCTGTTGTATGTATAGCAGAGTTAAATTGCATATCGCTAAAACAAATTAATTTTTTATATTCGATATTACTGTTGATAATTAGATCTGCTACTTTTAAAAAATCTGTATTTAAACCGAATGGCGATTTTAAGATATCTGTTATTTTCTGATGTAATTTCTCTCCTTTCACTTCCAAAAATACTGGAGAATATGAAAAAGTTATAATTTTATTATGAAGAAAACCAGTATTTATTGATGATATTAATAATCCTAATGCAATTGATACATATATTGGTTTAACTGTAGATGAACCCGAAAACATAGAACCAGAAACATCAACAATAGGTATAATACCTGCAACATTTTTATAAGTATTAACTAAAGTATCCCACTGGAGTTCAAGAGTTTCATCAAATACTAAATTATTATCCATATATTTTTTAATAATTTCATGGGGTAATAATCCTGTTAATTTCATAGTAATTTTATTTTCAGCTACATCTTTCAAATATGCCGAATACGATTCATTATCATTTTTAATAAATGTTTTTTTATATCTTCTTAAAGCTCCTGCTGGTATTTTAGAATAGTTAATAGACGACCAATCTTTATTACATAATTTAGTTTCAACTAAATCTAACGATTTTCTTAATGGAATAATATATTCTTTTCTATATCTCACGTCATAATCTGTAATATTATCAAATAAATATCGTGCAACACGTATAGTTTTATTTGTATTTGGATTAATAGCCCATTTAGCACATAACGAAATATTTTCATTATTATTTAAAAGTTCTTTATCTTTTTTTAATTGTTCGGCAAATAACCAATATTCATAATTATTGTTTTTAGTATGATTAATAATAAAATTTAAATCATTCCAACAACCATAATTATTTATATATGATAATATATTTTTTTTATAAATTTTATTATCAATTTGTTTTAACCATATTAAACATCTATTACTAATCGCTTTTTCTTTTTTCCCCTTAAGCCTGTCACGTGCATTAAAGATAATAGCAATTGTTTTAAGTTTATCAGTATCCCATGATTTTTGCAAATATTCATGTAATGTTCCAATATTCATATTTCTTACTAATTGAGTGAATAAATCTAAATTAGCATTATTAGTAGTAGTTAATAAACCATCCATTTAAATATTAATAAAGAATTATTTTTATATAAAGATAAGTTAATTATAATTAAATAGGATAGTATGTAATATATAGTTTCTTTTTTAGGTTAATTATTGTTATTTAGGTTAATTATTATAAATAATCCAAATAAGAACCTGTATATTATATATTATCCTCACTAATTATGCTAACAGCAAATTCATTTTTAAAGATAAAAAAAACGCATAATGTTCCTTTTATTTCGTATGAGATAATATTTACAGCAATTAATTTAAATTAAATAGTTGAATATTTATTTTTGTTATTTTACCTATGTTAATCACAGGTAAAATCGGAAAACATTCCCATAAATGAGTTTTAAATAAACTTTGAATTTTATAAGTTGTTGGATATAAATGTTTGAATCCTAATGAATAATCTGTCATATATTTATGCATCGATTCATCCATTAATTTCATACTTTGTATTGGCAATATTAATAATAATTGATATTTTGGATTTAAGAAATCACCATTATTAACGATCGGTTCAATTATATTAACTTTTAAATAATTATTAATATCTTTTGCTGTTGGCGGATAGTTATATGGATAATACCATTCATAATCTAATTCTAAACGTTTATAATAATTATACGTCCAATAAATACCTTTAATATAATTATTAGCAGCTAATGATATACATAAGCTATCAATATTCATATTAATATCAAATAAACGTTTATAATAATAATAACGCCATTTTTTATTATTGTTATACATTTCATATAAAACAGGGTCCTTATTTTTAATCGCATATTCTTGTGATTGTAATGTGAAATCTCGTGGTCTCTTCTCAACGTCTTTAGCAATTAATGCTATAATGTCATTATCTTCATTTTCACTAATACTATTAAATATATCTGTTAATGTTAATTGATTAATTTTATTACTTTCTACTAAACTTCCATGTGTTTTTATTGCTTTTTCAGTAATTGAAATTAATGTATCTAAACCACCTGATTTAATATTTAAATTTAATATATGCGGTATAAAATCGTTACCTAAAATTGAACACATCACGCAATAACTTTCAATCAAATCAATATCATTTTCAATTGCCCATTTGGGACGTAATTCGCTAATAATAGCACGTTTTAAATTGTCAATATTAACATATGTCAATTCGTGTTTATTTTCCCTCATCAAATAAATATTATTTTTTCCAGACATTAATGATAATATTATTAAGTCTGCATCTAAACCATTAATAACAATATTATTATCTCCCATATCATTAATTATTTTAAATATCTTATGTTCCCCCTCACCTGCTTCATTACTATCGCTGAATATATATTCTTTATTATTAGTTTGAATATATGAACTTAATTTATTCATAAAATTTGTTCCTGGAGAAATTGCGTTTGTATCCCAATTAGAAATTATTTTATCAATCGTATTTTTATGAATAGTTAAATATCTTCGTTTTCTTTGTTGTATTATTTTAGCTAATGGTGCAACACCATCAATACATATAATTAATTTATCAGGTTTATAATGACTATTATAATAATTAATTTTATCCCATAAATTTCTTATCAATATTTCTTCATTCTGTTCTTTACTTGCTTCATTATGAATAATACCATTAAAATCAACGGCATAAATATTTATAATTTTAGGTAAATTTGATACGATTATATTATTGTATTTCTTCGTAAGATAATAAAAATAATAAGGTATTCCCATTTTTTAAACAATAATAATTATTAATAAATTATATTTATATAAATCATTTTTTTTATTCTTTCTTTTCTTATAGAATAAGAATATAATGGGTTTTTACGATGCCTTCTTTGGTTCTTCACAATCACAATATACCGCTTATGCAATTATTACTGCTATAATTGCTATATGTATAACTATCCTATTAACTGCAACTGACGTACCTATTGGAAATCGATTATTAATCGTATTTTTCGTTATTATATCATTAGTTCCATCCATATTTTTAACATTATTTGAAATGACATGTATAGTTACTGGTGGAACAGAACCTAACCGCTGGTGGTGTTATGCATTTGCCTGGATATTAGCATCATTTATTATAATTTATTGTATATTTATTGTTATAATATCTCTAATATCTCTATTTACATATAATAATGCTATTGATAATCTTAATGATGAAGAAAAATCAAATAAATTAACCCAAACCGATTCCAATAATTATGCTAAAAATATAATACATAATGAAGAACAAAAGAAAAACGAAGTGGAACGTTTCTATGCCGAAAATTCTCAAAATTATGCAGCACATGAAACACAACCACAAGATTTATATAAAGCCAATACTGGATCTCCAGCCGTTCCAATAAACCCACCATCAGCTCCAGTTGAAACCACTCCAGGTATCTCCACATTTCCCGATATTAATACAGGCTTTAAGTATGCTAATGCTAATGGTAATGATGGTGGCAAAGTTAAAACTAATAATAATGAGCCGTTTGCTACTTTATCATCATCAAATATGGCTTATTTTACTAATTTAACACAAGCAGAAGATGATGAAGATTTTTTCTATAATTTTCAAAAATATAATTAATAAATATTTAAGAAAATATTATTTATTAATTATTAATGTAAATAAGATATATGAAAATTTTTAATGAACGATATTATAAACCCAGTTTATGTAGAAATTGTGGTTTAACCGGTCATATTTATAAAAATTGTCCACATCCAATAATGAGTTTTGGTATAATTTGTTATAAAATCGAAGATAATGAAATTAAATATTTAATGATACAGCGAAAAGATAGTTTATCGTTTATGGAATTTATTAGGGGTAAATATGATGTTAGTGATTTAGATTATATTAAACAATTATTAAATAATATGACTATTGGCGAACGAGATATGATTATTACGATGTCATATGACGATATATGGAATTATTTATGGTTTCAAAATGGAACAAATAATAAAGCCAATAAAGAATATTATGAATCTAAAAATAAATTCAATACATTAAATGAAACTAATTTTTTAAGAAATTATATATTATCTATTAAATCAATATTTAACGAACAAGAATGGGGGTTTCCAAAAGGTAGAAGAAAAATAAAAGAAATGGATTTAGATTGTGCTGTGCGTGAATTTTACGAAGAAACAAGAATTAATAATAATGATATTACTATTATTAAAGATATTTTACCATTCGAAGAAATATTTTTCGGCACAAATGGTATTATGTATAAACATTTATATTATGTTGCAAGATTGAATAATAATAGCGTTAATATTAAAATTGATAATTCATGTTTAGAACAAATACGAGAAATTAGGTCAATTAAATGGTATAATTATAATGATGTATTGTCTCATATTAAATTATATAATACAGAAAGAATATCATTATTTAAATATGCAAATAAAAAAGTTAAAGAATTTGAAAAAAAATAATTTTTTTTCTTTTCATTTCATCAAATAGAGAAATGGATAAACTAACACCTGAACTTTGTCATAAATGGAGACAAAATAAATTATTAAATCCTGACGAACCAATAAATCCATTAACCAAATATAAAGTTAAAAAAGGAAAAGCAACATATAGAGAAATTGAACGAATATGTAAAAAATTACCAGAAATTAATGAAACTAAAGAAGAACCAGCATCTGCTAAACCTATATTTAATAAAAAAACTTATTTATCAAAACCATTAACAAAAGATTTATGTTTATTATGGATGGCTAACAAATATAAAAATCCAATCACAAATTATACTATATCTGAGAAATCACCTATATTTAAGGAATTGGCGAGAGATTGTCCGCGTATATTAAATGCATCTCCTCCAAAACCTAATAAATCACCTGTAAAATCTGCATCACCTATAAAATATGATGATGTCACAGATATTAAAGAAGATATTGATGATAATGAAAATCATGATAATGATAATGACAAACAATATTTTCCAGATATTGAAGATAATGATTTTAAAAGTAAATTAATGGCTATGAAAGAAATAAACGTTCATAAAATTAATAAATATGATGATATTATAACTATTGATGATTTTGAACGAAAAGCTAATGAATTATGCACAGGATTTGATAAAAGTTTTTTTCAATATTTAATGGGTCATTATTTATCTTATAGAATGCCTTATAAAAGTATGTTAATTTATTATTCAGTAGGTGTTGGCAAAACTTGCACAGCTATTACAATTGCTGAAACATTTCTAATTTCTCATAATAGTTATGAAGAACCTAAAATCTGGGTTATTATGCCTGTATCTATTGAAGATGGATTTAAACAACAAATATTTAAAAGAGGCGATTATAATACGATAAGTGAACAGTGTACAGGTGATTTGTATGTTAAATTAGGACAATTAAATGATAAATTAACTGATGCTGAAGTTGATAAAAGAATTAAGAAAATTATTAAATCTCGATATCAAATATTTACATATGAGGGATTTGCAACATTTTATGAAAATAATTATATAGCAAAAGGAAAAGTAGCAACTGATAAAATTATAATTGTCGATGAAGCTCATAATATTCGCCAGGGCAATAGTGAGGATAAAAAACGAGTTTATAATTCATTAATAGAAGTTGCAAAAACAGGTGTAAATAATAAATTAATTTTATTATCGGCAACTCCCATGTATAATGAACCTACTGATATTTATGATTTGATTGAATTATTATTATTGAATGATAGAAGAGATATTAAAATACCTAAAAATATATTTGATGACAATAATAATATTAATAAAAATGCTAAAGAATTTCTTATAAATATTGCTTCAAATTATATATCTTATTTGAGAGGTAAAAATCCTTTTAATTTTGCATTCAAATTATCACCCTCTAATAGTGGCGTTCCAATATTATCAAAAGTAATTCCATTAACCGAGAATGGAAATCCAATAGAAGCAATAGATAATAATTGGGTTGATAAAGTTAAAGATGGTATTGTTATTTCAAAATTGGGAAGTGCACAATTAAAATACTTGGAAGATAAAAAACTAGTTGATGAAAATATTCAAAATAATTTTAAAGGATTACAACCTATGAATATCGTATATGATAATTCAATCGGTAGTAAAGGATTTTATAATAAATTTTTTAGAAGAAATGCTGATAAAGATTCATTCTCTGTTTCTTATAATCCTAAATACACAGATGCATTAATGCCCGATGATAAACATTTAGGATTATATTCTGGTAAAATATTAAATATTCTAAATATTATAAGAAAAACAAAAGGTATTACTATTATTTATTCTAAATATTTACATTCTGGTATAATTCCTGTTGCAATCGGTTTGGAACATATGGGATATTCTAGATATGGAACCGATAATATTTTAGCAGATGCAAATGTTAATAATAGAGTTGTTTATGATGGTATTAAAAATCCGCGTTATTGTATATTAACGAGTGATAATCAAGATACTAAAATTATGGGAGGAACAACAATTAGCAAATTAATTAATATTATTAATAATCCATCGAATATTTATGGTAATGATATTAAAGTTATTCTAATGACACCAGTAGCTGGTGAAGGTTTGAATATTTTTAATGTTAGAGAAATACATTTATTAGAAGCATGGTATCATTTTAATAGAATAGATCAAATTATTGGAAGAGGTATTCGTAATTGTAGTCATAAAAGATTACCAATAAATGAAAGAAATGTAACGGTGTTTATGCACTGTGCTATTGAAAATTATGAAAAAGAAACGGCAGATGTTCATGCTTATCGTATTTCATCACGAAAATTGCATCAATCGTATTTAATAGATGCTATAATTAGAAATAACTCAATTGATTGTAGTTTATTTAAAAATATAAATTATTTTCCTAAATCGATGTTTAAATTAGGACCAATTCCAATACAAACATCTCAGGGTGTTAATATTAAATATGAATTAGGAGATGAACCAGAATATGAGCCTAAATGCAATATTAAAGAATTAGAGACTGACACGAGAGGTTATAGACAAGATACTTATAAACATTTATCATTAAATATACAAATGAAATTAAGAAAATTATTATTAGAATTTATTCATAATGAAAATTATTTTATATCATATACAGATATTAATAAATTCTTTAAAGAAATTGATTACGATATTTTAATGTATGCTATTACGAGTAGTATATATCCAAATATTGTAATTGATGGTTATATAATAATACCTCATGAGAATGGTTTACATATTGTTAAAGTAGGTACAGAAACTCCGTTAAAAATTGCATTAGTTAAAAATACAATAAAAGAGGATGATGTTGAAGAAGTAAAAGAAACAGACATTTATAAAACTTTTGCTAAATATAAAGATGGACCAATAAATACTGCAATAATTGCATTATATTCATCAATAGATTTATATAGTTTCGAATATTTAATTAAGAAAATATTAACATCTAAACATTTATCTGAGATTGATGAGTTTATTGCTACTTGTTTATATAAAGAGGGAGCATTAATAGCAAGTAAAGAAATACCAATATTAGGAGCAGTAGATAAATATGTTGGATTTATAAATATATTTAATGATGATTTTGAACCATTATTATACAATAACGGAAATTATAAAACATTAAATCCTAAACAAAAAGAACAATTATTAAAAAATAGGCGATATATTAATTTAGCACCTGATATGTCTAAAGAGAAACTGCACTGGGGTCTATTTGTTCCTGATTATATTGATAAAAAGGAGAAGAAAAATAAGCATAATTTATTTAAAATCTTAACTGCTGGTGTTGCATATGGTAAAAAAACTGGTATTGTATGCACTTCATTACATAAACCACAACATATTAAAATTTTAAGTGATTTAGGAATACCAAATAATAAATTAACTAAAGAGAAATATTGTATAACTATTGCAAATGAACTTTATAAAATTAACAGAATAACATTAAATCCTCCATGGAAGCCTCTTTCTTAAGATATAATGGTACGCGGTAATAAATGGCTTTAACCTTTTTTTTGTTAAATGAAGTCGCATTATTATAATCATAATTATAAATAATATCTCCATCATCGTCAAACATTTGAATTTTAGGTTCTTTTCGTTTTGAAATAAAACCGCGAAATTTTAGATTATTTATGAAATCTTTGAATTCTTCTTCTGTTAGTAGTTTATCTGTATAAAATTCTAATGTTTTATTTATAAAATTTTTGTCTTTTGAATGAAAATTATCCTCATATAAAATATATACTTTACTTATATAATCTTCAAACATAACAGATTTAATAGTTTGTTTATTTATTTTTTTTGAATCAATTGTCAAATCTTGTTGTGTTGTACAATTGATTCTAATTTTATAAACCATTATTTATAATTATTATGAATATTATTTATATAATTTTCTTTATAATTGAATATAATATTATAATTGCCCATAAAAAGTTAGCCATATAACACCACATACTACCCCATGTTTTATATTTGAACCAATTATATAAAGATATAGTTATCGTAATTAGAGTTAATACAAATGAAATTTTAGTTTTACTTTTAGAGGTTGGATATAAATATAAAAAGATTATTATAATAATGAATGGTAATGGTAAGTCAATCCATGACCATTTTAAATGTCCATTTTCTGCTTTTTCCATCGTAAATTTATTATTTATATAATCGTATAAAATAGCTGATAATGTAAATAATATAATTAATATATACATCACATTCCGTTCTTTTTTATTTTTTACATAATTATAATTTAATATTATAACTTGTAAAAATAATATTAATCCTCCAATAATACTTAAATAATATACAATCTTCTTATCATTTATATTAGTCCATGTGTAATATTCCATCAATTGTATTAGAGAAACTGTATAAACTAATAAAATTAATGTATATGGTACTACATTTAATATTATTGCTATTATTGCAGCAATAGAACCTAATATAAACGTATTTAAGGAAACTTCAGCATTCCAACACATAATTATACTCCTTTTATATATATATTTTTTTGACGTGTAATATAAGAATCATTATCCAGATATTTAGGATTTTTGATATTTGTTAAGATATAATTAAAATTGAAATCGTCGTTAATATCAGTATTACATTTAAAACCAATATCATTTAAAGTTATTATAAAATTTTCATATTCTTCATTCGTCAATTCTCTATCACATATAATATCCAAATATTTATTTGTAAACATTATAGTATTTTCAGGCGTATAATAATCCTCAAATGATATTACGATTTTAGAAATATAATCAAATCTTTCTGGACGCAATATAATTGAAATATTATCATAGACTTTATTATCTATTTTTCTATAATTAAAAATCAAATCATTTTTTGACGAACAATTTATTCTAATTTTATACATTAATTATAATATTATTGTATTATTTTTATATATTTACTAAAAACCATTTTAAAGTTTTGTATTTTTTTGCAATATTTAACGGATATCTTAGTTCTGGATTATTTCTTAATGATTTTATTAATTCTTTTTTAGTTGTTTTACGTTCATATTCACCAGCTTCTAAATAATATATATTTATAAATATATTTCTTTTGAAAAATTTTAATGCTTTTGTTTTTGATGGTTGTGGATTTTCTCCAAATTTAACTAATAATTCATTTAATTTTACTAAATCATTAAATATATTTTCTAAATTATTTCCAATTCTTTCCCATTCAATTACTATTTTATTTATTATAATTGATATTGTTTCATCTTGTACAATTTCATTAATTTTATCATATTCTTGTTTATTTATCAAACTAAATAAATCCTTGAATTTAATATTTTTGTTATTTATTAATATTATTTTTAAATCACTAATAAGTTCTTTATAAATTTTTGACATTATACTTAAAGATTATTTGGGATTGTCTTTAAATATCTTTTTATTTACACTTTTGCACATTTAAAACGCCGATTTAATATTAAAATAAAAAATTGATATTATTTAATATAAACATATTAAAGTTAAATATTAATAAAATGCCAACTATAAGTAAAATAAGTTCTGCTATTATTAGCAAAATAACAAATGCAACCAGAGGTATTAATAATATAGATTTTACTGGTGCGATGACAGAATTTATTGCAAATATATCTAATATTCAATTAGATACAATTCCTGATTTTATCCCTTATGATAAAAAATTACATCTTACAAGACCTAAAATGCGCGAAGAAATGCGTAATAATTTAAAACCACGATTACCTCACTTTTTCAAAGAAAGAGGTTATGAAAATTATGATGAAATAAATGGTTGTAGTTTTGTTAAGTTTGAAGAAACCATTGAAGAAGCAGTTAATATATTGGTTAAAAAACAACAAGGAAGTTAAAAATTGCTATTGGTGTAGATGTAATTTTAAAATCGGCGTTTTAAATGTGCAAAGGTGTAAAAGAAAATAAACATAAAATTGATTGGGATGGATTTTCTTTAAACTCTTCAATATTTATATATGATTATGAAAAAATAAAAAAGAATTTTGAAGAATTAGGAGAAGAAATAATAGCAAAAGCATTACATCCAAAAAGAATATTTAGATTAATTGAAGAATATGGTGAGGATGAAATTTATAATATTTATTTTGATGATGATTAATCTTAAATTATATTTAAAGAATTCTTATTAATCTCCTTAAATTAATTTATTAATAATTGATTATATTATTTTTTTATTATTATAATTATGTTTTATTACATATATTTTTTAAAAAAGAGATTTAATAATTATTTTGATTTAAAGATATTAATAAAACTCCTTAAATATCTTTTATTTCATAATTATTATTATAGAAATGCTAATATTTTGTTATTTTTAATATAAATATAAAAATTGATTTAATATTATTCAGAAAATATTATAATATGTCAGATTTAATAAATAAAACATTAGAAGAATTAATAGAATTCTGCAAAGAAAAAGGAATAAACTATTTAACAAAAGCAAAAAAACCAATGGCAAAGAAAACTATTATAAATAATCTTAAAAAAAAAGGTTTAATTGAAGATATTGACGATGATGATGATTTAGATACAGAAACAACTGATATTAATGTTATTATTCGCAAAACTCACAATTATCTTTATAAGAGTGCTGGGATTGTTGGTTCAAAAGCCCAAAATGATATTATGAGAGTTTTAATTATGAGAATTTTCAATATTCTATTATCTAAAAATAATAGTTATTTATTATCAGTATTAGAAGATGCTAATATTAGTAATAAATGCGTATTAAAACAATGCCAAAAAGAAGAATATAAATCTTATATTTATGATATTTCAAATTTATTAAAAGAAGAAGATAATATTAAAAATGTTTGGAATATGTTTATAACTAAATTTATGTCAATATTATTTGATAATATTTATGATCCAAAAGATGCACATTTTAATACTCCAAATGATTATGATATAACTAGACTAATAAAAATAATTTCTAAATTTAAAATTACCGATGAGTTTATTGATGAATTCTTTATGAAAAATGGAGATATTCACGAAAGTTTTCTTAAATACCAAGGAAATGTTAATTCAAAAGAACTTGGTCAATTCTTCACCCCTAAAATAATAATTAAATCTTTATTAAATGAATGTGGATTTAAGGAACTAATTTTAAATAAAGAAGGTTCTGATTTTAGTTTATGCGATTTTTGCCTAGGAACAGGAGGACTACTATGTTATACTTATAATTATTGTAAAAAAAAAATCAATCCTTTGAAAATTTACGGATGTGAAATTGAACCAGATACAATTAAATTCGGTAGTGCTTCATTAATGCTATCAACTAATAGATATAATTCAAATATATTGAGATGTAATTCTTTAATAGAAAATCCATATTTATTTAATAAAGAAGAGGATAAATTTGATATTATATTTATTAATCCACCATTTGGAACTAAAAATAATTATAAATCATTAAATAAATTATTTAATAATTATAAAAATAAAATAATACCAAGACCTGAATTTAACGGAAATTCAGAAATTGAATTCAAAGATATTTATCCTATTAATACAAATAATGGTGCTGAATTATTTATTCAATTAGTTATATATTCATTAAAACAAGATGGTATTGCCTGTATTATTTTACCAGATGGCGAACTTATGACATCAAATAATATGACTATTAGAAAATATATATTAAATAATTGCCAATTATTAAAAATTATTAATATTAATGGAGGTGCATTTACAAATACAGGAATTAAAACAAAAGCTTTAATTATTAAAAAATGCAATAATGATAATTATAATCAAGATATAGAATTTATAGAATTAAATCAAGAAGTTAAAGTTTTAGGAATTAGAAAACTAAATGAAAAACTTCAATTTACATTTGAAGATGAAAAAGAAGAAATAATTAATTATAATAAAGAAATTGAAATAAAAACTTTGGGTGAAATTTGTGAATTTCAAAATGGTTCTCAACTTGATAAAAAAGATATAATTAATGGGGATATACCTATATTTGGTGGTGGTTTTAAAATTGTTGGATTTCATAATAAATATAATAGAAATGGTAATGAAACAATTATATGTGGAACAGGGGCGTATTCTGGTTATGTAAATCAAAATTATGGAAAACCATTCTGGGCTTCTCAATGTTTTACTATAAAAAGTAAAGATATTAAAATAATAACAGATAAATATTTATATTATTATTCAAAAATAATACTTGAAAAAGAATTTATGTCAAATCAAAAAGGAACAGCAATACCATATATAAGATTTACACAAATAATAGATTTGAAAATCCCTATACCATCAATTGAAATTCAAAATAAGATTGTTAATTATTTAGATATGATATATGAAACAGTTATTAAAAATAATAATGAAAAAATAGAAGATATTAAAAAACTTAATAAAGATTATCTTGATTTGACAATTGAATTTAATAAAGAAATTGAAATTAAAACTTTGGGTGAAATTAGTATAATTAATCCTGAAAATATGAAATTAGGACAATATACTGAAATTAATTATATTGATATTTCTTCTGTTAAAGGAGGTCAAATATTAGAATTACAAAAATTAACAAATGATTTTCCATCAAGAGCAAAAAGAATAATTAAAAAAGGTGATATATTATATTCATCTGTTAGACCTAATTTGAAAGGATATGTTTATATTAATAATGATATTAAAAATGGTATTGCTTCAACAGGTTTTGCAAATATTAGAATAAAAGAACAAAATACCATATTATCAAAATATTTATATTATATTATGACATGTGATTTTATAAATAATGAATTAATAAGTAAAGCAAAAGGAGCACAATATCCAGCAGTATCATTTGATGATTTTGAAATTTTAAAAATCCCGATACCATCAATTGAAAAACAAAAAGAAATTATTGAATATTTAGAGTTTAATGATGAATTAATTAAAACCTTGGAAAAAGAAAATGAAATAAATAAAAATAATGCTGAATTATTAATGAAACAAATTTTATATAAATAAGATATAATCTTTTATTGAACCTCCGTAATAATACCATAATGAAAATTTAGGTATTTTTTTATCAATTTCATTAAGAAATTTAATTATATCATTATTATCATTTTTATCAATATCATCATTATCTATAAAATCATTTTTATATTTTTTAATTGCTTCAATACATTCATCTCGATTATAATAAGGACTTGAATTATTTTTATAAGTATCATTAAAATTGAAATTAGAATACTTTTTAAATAAATCTACTGGAAGATTTAATTCTTTATTTTCTTGTAATGATATATATTCATTATAATCATTATAATTATGAATATTATTATTCATTAAATGATTTGTTATTTTTGATATAGTCCATTTATCATTTTTAACTTCAATATCCCATTTTATAATATTTGATATTATTTCATTTTCTTCTAATTGACAATAGTCATCAATACTTGAAATACTTAAATCATCTTTTAGAGGAGTTTTAGGTTTTTTATTATAAATTTTAATATCATTAATATCTAATCCAATATCATAAATAAGATATTGAAGTATTTCTTTTATTTTTGTAAATTTAATATATTTATCAGTTTCTTCACTTTTATTATAAATAGGAATAATAATATCATTTATTTTAAATTTATTTCTCCCTTCTTCTCCTAATCCATCAGGTCTTATACCTCTTCCAATAGATTGAATAATGTCTTTATTGGATAATTTATAATCTCCGAATGATAAGAAATCAATTTTAGGATTATCATAACCCATATTATACATATTAACAATATAAGCAATGGCATTATTTTTTTCATTATGAAACTCTACAAAATTTATTAAATTTTTATAATCTTTAAGAACATCGGAATATTTAGATAAATGTTTTAAAACATTTATATTTATATTTTCATTACTTATTAATAAATAAGGTTTAATATTTGTTTTATTATTAATATATTTAGTAAAATGAGATAAGAATGCAAATTTAGCATTTTTACAACTATTATGAAAATTTAAACCAATATTTTTATTATGTTTTTGAAATGCATTTAATATAGTATTAGTATAATAATAATATTTTCTTATTTTTCTATTAATTTCATCTGTATCATCTGTATAATTATCAATATCATCATCATCATCAACATCTTCATTATCAACATCATCACTAGTATCATCATCAGTAATATCATCAAATTCCATAATATAGGGCTGAATAGGTGCTAGCCATTTATCTTTAATTAAATTTCTAACAGAAATAGGTGAATATAATTCACCAAATATATCATATTTTTTCTTGACAATATTTTTATTAGGTGATGCTGATGTAAATAAACGTTTAATAATTCTTTCATTATCAGTTAAATAGAATTTTTTATAATCATTATTAGTTTTATCAATATTATAAATCCAATTTTCAATGGTATAATGAGCCTCATCAAACCATATAATTATATTATTAATATCAAATTTAGTTATTATTTTATCATAAATAAATTGATAAGATTGAATACAACAACTAATAATATTATAAGAATTCTTATTAAAAGTTCTTATTCTTCGTATTTTATTATTATCATAAATATTAAATTTCTTTTTAAAGATTTTAATATATTTATCATTTATATTTTGAGAAGAAATATTAATTCTTGGAGTGAAAATAATAATTGTATAATAATTATCTTTATTTCTTTCAATAATAGTATTTAATATATAATAAATAATAGTTGATTTGCCAGCACCAGTTGCTAATTCTAAATAGAATTTATTATTTTTAATTAATTCATTAACACCATATTTAATTATATTAACTTGATATTCTCTTAAATTTATATCATTATCTTTCTTATCACTTTTATGTTCATTATAACTTTTATCATCATTTTTATTATTAAAATCATTAATATCATTTATTTCATCTTTTGATAATTTTCTTGTATTAATGCCTAGTTCTTTATAAACATTGATAAAAATATAATCTAATAATTCAATACCTTCATTTGAACGTATAAATTCAGTTCCGCCGCCATCATTAATTAAATACTTTTTAATTTCTATGAATTTAGATAAATCAATATCTATTTCTATTTCTTCTTCGTATATACTGCTTTTATCTTTATCACGTAATGATGAAATAATTTTATCATATTGTTCATATTTATAGTAATTTTTATATTTATCAGTTTCAATACATTCATAAAGAGCAATGAAAGAAGATTTATGCGAATGTTGTTCGCTAATAATTCTTTGTTTAGGATTTTCAGTATAACCGTATTTAAATTTATTATTAGAATTCCAATCTTTATTTTCTTGTATATACAAATATTTCATATATAAAATAAATGATATATAATTATAATCATATTTTTTTTACACTTTTCAACATTTAAAATGCCGTTTTTTTGTCTTTGTAGTTCTCGTATTTTCTTATTTTATTTTATTAAAATAAAAATTAGATAAAAATAATTACTCGTATTCTTACATGTGTATCAATTTTATATTTTTTCAATTTACACCAGAAATCATAATTCCATCTTGAATTATATTTCCTGTTTGAATTTCATCATTAATATTATAAATATTAGCAATCTCTGTTAATGTAGGAAGAGTAAAACAATTCGTGATGTTATAACATTTTATTCTTTCTTTTAGATTACAAACTTTATATCCTGTTTGAATTTCATCATTAATTTCATCATTATCATTATAAATATTAGCAACATCTGACAATGTAGGAAGAGTAAATAAATTTGCGATATTAGAAAACTTCATTATTTATTATTATAATATGATTTCTTATTATATCTATTTATATTTATTTAAGGACATTCATATAAACCCCTTAAATCAATTTATGATAAATATTTATTTTTGATAGTATTATTATAATTAATAAAATCTTCATCATATATAGTATTATTATTAATATATTTTGAATATATCAGATAGTTTACCATATTTTTTAATTTATTAAATTCGCATTTTATTTCTATATATTCATTTGATAAGATATTAAATAATACATATTTTGATATTTTAATTATTTCTTTTTCTTGAATTTGTTTATTAATATTTTCAAGTTTATTATTTAATTCATCTATATCATTATTATTTCTTTTTACAGATATTATAAGTGTTTTAAGAATATCAATATTTTTATTATTACTTGTTTTTACTTTTATTTTTCTAGTTGTTTTATAAATTTTTATTATTTCTCCTATTTCTTCATTAATTAATTTATATTTGATTATATCACCTACAACATAATCATTCGTTTCAATAAAATTATTTTGATTATTATTATTTTTAATTTGATTAATTAAGATATCTTTCATACATATTAATTTTTTAATTTCAATATTTTTATTTTTAATTTTTTGTAATTCATACATATACATATATAATGCCAATTGTAAATAATGTTCTTTTTCCAATTGTTTAACACATTTGAATTCATATATAATATCATTTTCATTATCAATACAATCAATATATCCTATTAAATTACGGTCTAATAATTCTGGTTCATTTTCTTGTTCTAATTTATATTCAAATATAGAATTTATTGAAATATTTAATAAATTTAATCTATTTATACATTTATTTAAATTTTCTATTTTTAACCAATCATAAGTTGTAATTTGATATATTTTGAATAAATAACCAGTTTTAAATGTATTCCAACAATTACATATATATAATAATTCATCTGGTTTTAAATTTTCAATATTTATATCATTAATATTATAATCTTTTTCTAATTTTACTGAACAACCATTATTAATAACTTTATTTTCAAAATCAACTTTTTTTAATTTATCATAAATATTCATTTTATTTTTTTGTTTTAATTCAAACATACTAGGAATTGCAATTCCTGTAATTTCACTTACACTTTCTGTTGTTTCATCATTTGATATTTTTAAAGGAATATCAATATTATTTATTATATAATCATTATTAGGTATTATTTCTAATTGGTTATAACATTCATCTATAATATTTTGCGGCAGGTATTTGCTAATAATTGTAACAGGAGTATCTATATTTTTATCTTTTTCATCATAATCATTAATATTAAGTCTTGAAGTTTCAAAATGACAATATAATTTTATATTAGATTTATTTATAAATGGCATATAATCATTTGTATTATGATGAAATAATGTTAAATATTCTATTCCTCTCGTGGTTGCGACATATAATTCATTTGAACAAATATGAGGATTGGCATCTTTTTTATAAAATTTAAAATATGATTCATCAAAATTAAATATAATTACAACTTTTCTTTCTAATCCTTTAACTTGATGAAATGTTGAAAATATTATTTTACCTTCCAATAATTCTTCGTCTAATTTCTCGTCATCACTTGTAGGAACATAAACCATAACATTCGGCATATCTTTTTTAATTTTATTTTCTAATTTTCTAACAGGCGAACCTTGACTTTTAACACTAGGGGCTAAAATAAATATATCATTTGGTTTATATCCTAATGAAAAATAATATTTAATTTCTTGAAATGTTCTAAATGTGGAATGAATATCAAAACAATCACAAATAATATATCTAGGTTTATTATTAGTAATTTTATGTGATATAATACGTTCATCATTTAATAAACATTTATTGATAAATAAGGACATTTCATAAGTAATTCTAAAACTAACAGGCAAATTACATCTAATCCAATTATAAGAATTGAAATTAAATAATAGGGGTGCATATTCAATAAAACGTTGGTCAGCATTATTGAAATCAAATATACTTTGTTTTTTATCACCAAAAATACAAATTTTTTTATTTATATTTTTATTATCTGTATAAATTTTACAGATAAGTTCATAATATAAACTTGTTATATCTTGTGCTTCATCTAAAACGATTAAATCAAAATTAAAATTCTTTAATGGTTTATTTTTATTTTTAATAATATTATTTATAATAGTATCAGTATAACATTTATTATCATAATATTTAACACATAATGAATGATAACTATGAACTTCAATATTATTGAGCATTAATTTTTTCGCTTTTTCTCTTGTTTCAACTTTTAATTTTGAATTATATGTTAATAATAAAATATTCATATCATTAAAATGTTTTGCAATATGTAAATTACAGGTAGTTTTACCACTACCAGCGACACTATCAACAACAACATTATTATTTAATATTAATTGTTTAATAATATAATTTTGGTCTGATGAAATTATGGGCAATTCCATTTAATATAATATATAAATCAAATCAATTTTATATCAAATCTTTAAATACAAAAATATTAATATAGAACCACATATAAATAATCATATTTCTGTTAATAAAATTACTGGTCTTTTAATATAACATATAAAAGGATTTAAAGACATTCATTAGATTCTTTAAATAATGGATATTAATAATGAACCTCAAAGAAAATGTGATAAATGTAAAATTACAAAACCTAAAAGATTATTTTATAAATATAAGTGTTGTAATAGATGTCATATAATCTCTTTTATTCATATTCATTTACAAAATGCGCGAATTGCTAATCATTTAAATATTTCTATTGATGAATTAAATAATATTCTCAAAATAGATTTTAATGATACTAAAAAAAATGAAATAGGAGAACACGAAAGATATGATGAAGTTATGTTATTAATGTATAATTATAGTTCTATAATGACCGATGATATAATTAATCATTTTTTAGATGAACCATTATAAATAATAAAAAAATCATTTAAGGACATTCATAAAAAACCCTTAAATCTATATTTAAATAATATAATCTTTAATATATATTCATTTATATGTGAGATTATATAATCAATATCGTCTGTTTCATTTGTATTTACAATATACAATAAAGTTTTATAATAATTATTACTAATTTCATCTTTCTTATTTATGTATTCTTCATTAATTTTAATATAATTATGATTAACATTAATAATATTAACAGTAGGATTAATAATCATAATTAATAATAATATTATATCAATAATGATAATAATAATACAATCAATCGTAATATATACATAACTTATAATATAATTATCAGTATAATTTAAAATTTTAGATATAGATAACTTTTTACATATTGATGTTATTTTATTTATTGCTTCTCATTATTAAATTTTTTAATTTTATGATATTGAATATATGTACTAACTATAATAACTCCGCAAACAGAACCAATAAATAAAGAAGACATAACTGTAAAAAATAAACAAAATAATCAATTTTTTTATAATAAAAATAATATATACAATATTAATAGAATATGAGATCAAAAAAACTATTAAAATTTGGCGGAGTTGCTAAAATTAATGGCGATGATATATATATTCAAGAAGATATAGATATTACACCTGGTTTTGACTTATATAATAATATAATAGCAAATTTAGATAAAATTGATGAAAAATATAATAGTAAAATTAAAGCATTATTAACAATATTATACAATATTGATCCAGGTGATAATATTTTTACAGATATAGTTAAAATTGTTACAATTTATGAAGAAAAAAAACATACATTTCAATCTAAAATAACACCTGAATTAACTATGTTTGGAAAATATAATTTAAGTCAATTTGAAACTCAGCGACAATTTATTACAATCGATCCAACTATAATTCAAATAATGATATTTGATGATGCAGTTACATCAACTGATATAGTTTATTCTTTAAAATTGATAATAAGAGACCAGGGAAAAATATGTTTAAGATATACAACTATATTATTTCCAAATGGATCAAAAATAGTAAATTTTAATGACTTATCAAATTTCAATAATTTTAATAAAGAGTTAGATAATCCATATATTAAAACTACTGCTAATGATAATTTATTACAATTTTTAAAAGTATATATTAAATACTATAATTTTTATAAAAAATGTTATTTAATTGATGATGTGAAACATGGTTCTAGAACATCAACAAAAAAATTAGTTGATTATCAACTAAAATATATAAGTATTTTAGGTAAAGCAAGATTTAAAAATCCAGATATTCAAATAAGATCTGCATTAGTAACTGATTATGTTATGTCTAATTTATTATTTTCAAGCCCTAGTTATGCATTTATATCAGGTGGTTATAAAGGTTTTAACGAGTCTTGCTATGGTATAACACGGTCTGGATATGAAATTGCTAAAAAATATATTAGACCTATTTTAACAATTATGTGTAAAGAGGGAATGCATGATTCGCATGGATTTTCTGATGCTGAATTAATATATGGTGAACACTGGGGTGAAGATTCAATCGCTTTATCTCAATTAACAGACGGTGCAATAATTATAGCACCATTTGGTGGTTGGACATATATAGAATGTTTAACATTATTAGCAAATAATAAAATAGTTGCAATATATAATGATTTATATAATATTTTAAATTATGAAGACTATAGTGGATTAAGTGATTCTGAAATTAGACAAGTAATAGAAAAAGAAAAAATAGAATTATCAGGAGTACCAGATAAAGATATAGCACAATTAATAAAAAATAAAGCTATAAATAAAGCTGCTAATTCAAATTTTTTTAATTTTAATACAACTGAGCAAAATAGTATTATTGATTATTATATTAATTATTATTTAATATTATTATATATATCACATATACAACAACCTTCCGATATATTACTAAGCAAAGATAAGATAGAAATTATTAAATATCTTGATTGTGTAATAAAATTATTAAAATATTTAAAAACATTATTTAGTAAAGGAATAACACCAGAACTAGTTTCAATATTAAAATATATAAATACATTAAAAAATGTTATTAATAATTATATTAGATTCAGATTTGAAGATATAAATACAATATATAAAAAATTATGTAATGGCGGTGATTATCAAAATGAATTACCTCAAAAATGTGATGGTATTTGGATTAAACCTACATATGATTTAATTAAATATATTGAACCGGTATCTGGAAGTAACCACGGAGATTATCCAGAAAAATTAGGATTATCACCCTCTGTTAGTAAAAATATAGATAAATATACAATTGCAATTGATAAATTGAGTAGTGATCCATTATTTCTTAATTTAAATAATAATATAATATTTGTATTTTCAGATGTTATGTATTTAAATATGTATTTAAATAATAAATTAAATGCAACTTCTTTTCAACAAAAATTACATGAAAAAATAAAAGCATTAGCAAATATTAAAATAAATGGTAGTAATACTCCTAAACAGTTATTAAGAAAAGAAACAAGTAGAAATGTTAATTTAAGTAGAAATTTGGATGGTTTCTTACATACTAAAAAAAAATTATTAATTAATGAAAATATAATAAAAGATAAATTTAGTTTCGTTATAAGTGAAAAATGTAATAATTATTCTCCTATTTTGGAAGAATATATATCATCTTCTAAACAAACATAAATAAATAGTAGTTGTTTTTTTTGCATTTAAAGATAATTTAAGTTTATCCTTAAATAATATTTATAATAATTAGAAAGAAATGACTAATAAACATATTGATACTATTTTAAATAAAATACCTGAAAAAAAAATAAAAGAAATATTTGATGCTGCGTTTAAAATGGCTATGTGTGGTATTCAAAAATGTAGTATTGAATTAATTAATTTGAAAAAAATTAAAATTGAAAAGGATAATGATTTATTGAAATTGATTAAAAAATTTCAAGAAGGAAAAATAACAAAAGAAAAGTATCAAATAGAATCATGTAAAATTAATAGCAAATATCAAAAATCAGAAGAAAATTTAAAATTTATAGAATGTTCCTTAAAAAATTGTAATGACCTTATGAAAAAACAGTTATTATTATCAATCGATAATTTAACCATTAAATTCAAAGGAAATCCTGAAAAATTAAATAAATTAAAAGTTTATAAAAAACTATTTAATAAACCAAATATGAAAGATATTAAACAATTTTATAACGATTTTATATAAAAAATTGATATTTTTTAAAAAAAATAAAAAGATACATGAATTTCTTTAATAAAATAAATCAATATTATATTAAATATGAAGAAAACAAGAAAGATGTTAATTTTAATTCATTCAATATTGCACGATATACATTATTAAAGTTGTTATTGATAATTATTAATAAAAAACCCGATTATGAATTTATATTATTCTATAATTCGTATTTATCCAAATTTAAATTTAAAAAAGTATATTATGAAGGATATTTATATTTTGATAGATTTATTGATATTAACGATTTTATAAATAAAGTATGTTCGTATCTTATAAATAATGAAGATTTCTATAATGAATTAAATCAATATTTAATACCACTTCTAAGTAAACTTGGTTATATTATTTATAGTTAAATATACAGATTTTATAACTAAATAAAGCCAAAAACTATTTCCAATATAGCACCACATACTACCCCATGTTTTGTACTCGTAATAATTGTATAATGAAATTGATAAGGTCGTTATAATTACTAATGAAGTTAGTAAATCATTATTTCTAATGGGTGGATATACCCATAAAAATAATCCTACTATTAATATTGGTAATGGAAAATCAACCCATAACCATTTTAAATGTCCATTTTCTCCTTTTTCAGTCCTAAATTTATTATTTGTAATATTATAATATAATGCGATTATAGTCATTATAAATAACAATAATAACGTAAATTGTTTTTCAACACCTTTTAAATTACTTATAATTATTATATACACTTGCAATAATAATATAAATCCACCAATAATACTTATAATAAAATTTATTTTTTTGTTATTTAAATAAGTCCATGCAAAATATTCTAACAATTGCATTAGAGTTATCGTATATATCAATAAAACCGTATTAAACTGAATTACATTTAATGATAATACTATTACTGCTGCTATTGTACCTAATACAAAAGCTTTTAAGGAAACCTCGGCATTCCAACACATTATATACTCTTATTTATTACAAATAGAATATCGTCATAACGTCCTTTATTGCTTCTTAAATCATATACAGAAACATTATTTTTTAGGTCATCTGGAACTGCATCATTTAAAGTATTAATCCATTCGATTGATTGAACATCTTCTATAATTAAAATACCATCATCTTTCAATAATTGTGAATATAATTTAATAAAAGTAATCATAGTTCCGATTGTATGAGGTCCATCATCTATAATAATATCAAACTTTTCAGTATCAGGTGAATTAACAAATAAATTATTAAATACATCAGTATTATATGCATCAAATGGTGTATATAGTATAATATTACTGTTATTTAAATATTGCTTGGTTTTTTCGTCAGAATTATTTATATCTAAACTATAAATTTTAGCATTTATAAAATAATCTTTCCATAATTTTATACTACCACCATTATAAATACCAATCTCTAATATCTTTGTTGCTGTTTCTTTTTTGGATTTAAATAATGTTTCATATGTTGATAAATATGAATGTAATGTATTTTTATTAGTTCTTGTATTGTCTATTAAATCTTCTAAAGACATTTATTATATAATGACAAAAATAATAATGTCATATATTCGCAATTATTGTTTAAATAGTTATGCAGTTTTGATTATAAATATCCTCGAGATATGAATTACCATATTGACAATTAATAAATTCGATGAGGATATTTAAATTCAAATTATTATTAGTATCATATGAATCGATAGATAATACCTTCTCGTAAATACTAACCATAATATCATTATTGACGAATTCCATAAGTTCCATTAAATGTTTTGAAATACATTCGGTTGTTGCTTCGTGAAAATAGAATTCAACCAACCTTTGTTGCAATTCTTCAAATGTAATATATGGGTTTTCATTTGCATATAAATGAATTAATAATATTTCCATAGTCTCACAATCCAGAATGTTGAAACTATTGTTATTATTGAAATAATCAGCAAAATCGGGAATTTCGACTGGCATATCAACTTCATTTAATGACAACATAGAAAAATTAGGCATATTCATTTCCATATTATTTCAATTATTAATAAATATAATCATATTTTTATTTAATATCAAATATATATAAACAAATATATTTAAGGATTATTTGGTAATGTCTTTAAATACAAAAAAATGATTAAAATTATTAAAAAATAAGATATGATTCCGCTTAAATTATTAGATTGGATTGATAAAAATAAACTTGATTATCATTATTTATCTGTTAATCCAAATGCCATCCAATTTCTTAAAGATAATCCAGATAAAATTTATTGGCGGTTATTATCAGGAAATCCTAATGCTATTGATATTATTAAAGATAATTTAAATAAAATAGATTGGCGATTATTATCAGGAAATTCAGAAGCTATGAATATCTTATTAGCCAATCCACATAAAATTGATCGTTATTATATAAATGATAATCCAAATGCTATTGAATATCTTAAAAAAAATCCAAAAAAAATTAATTGGTATAATTTTGCAAAAAATCCAAATGCTATAGAAGTTATTAAAGCCAATCCTCATAAAATTAATTGGACTTTATTATCATGCAATCCAAATGCTATAGAAGTTATTAAAGCCAATCCAGAAAAAATAGTATGGGATTTTATTTCAATTAATCCAAATGCAATTGAAATTTTAAGAGCTAATCCAGATAAAATTGATTATTATTATTTAAGTGAAAATCCAAATGCTATTGAACTTCTAAAAGAAAATTTTAATAAAATCGATTGGTCCAATTTATCAACTAATCCAAATGCCATAGAACTTCTAAAAGCCAATTCTCATAAAATTAATTGGATGGCATTATCTGGAAATCCAAATGCTATTGAACTTCTAAAAGAAAATCAACATAAAATTGATTGGTCTAATTTATCAACTAATCCATCAATCTTTAATTATGATTATGAAAAAATGCGAAATTCTAATTTAGAACTCAAAGAAGAAATAATAGCAGCTGCATTACATCCAAAACGAATATTCAGACTAATCGATGAATATGGCGAAAATATTATTTATGACATTTATTTGGATGATTAATAAAAATTGATTATTAACTTTTTTTATTTTTTTCAGATCATGTTATCCATGATATTATTAGATTGGATTAATCCCGATAAGTTGATTTGGGTGTATCTATCTAAAAATTACAACGCAATTGAAATGCTCAAAAGTCGTCCAAAAGAAATAAATGGAGGTTTATTGTCATGTAATAAAAACGCGATTGACATGATAAAAGCCAATATGGAATTTAATATAATAGATTGGTTCTACCTTTCTATGAATGAAAATGCGATAGAAATATTGAGAGAAAATTTTGATAAAATTAAATGGGATTTCTTCGCAACCAATCCAAATGCCATGAAAATATTGAAAGATCATCCTGACAAAATCGACTGGTCATTATTGTCTTGTAATCCATCGGCAATTGAAATCCTGAAAGCAAATCCGACAAAAATTAATTGGACTTATTTTTCACAAAATCCAGCGGCAATTAGATTATTGAAAGAAAATCCGACAAAAATCAATTGGGATGAGTTATCATTAAATCCTAGCGCAATTAACCTTCTCAGAGAAAATAAAAGCAAAATTAATTGGCTTAAGTTATCAAAAAATCCAAATGCAATAGAATTATTGAAAGAAAATCCTACAAAAATTAATTGGCGTCTATTGTCTGCTAATCCTGGAGCAATAGAAATTTTAAGAGAAAATCAAGAAAAAATTGACTGGGGTATGTTTTCAACAAATCCTGCAATATTTACATATGATTATGAGAATTTGCGAAATTCGAACATCGACTTAAAAGATGATATCTTTGCGACTGCCTTAAATCCATCGAGACTATTCAAGCTGATGCGAGAATATGACGAAGATGCAGTATATAATGCTTATTTTCATTAAAAAATACAAAAATTAATTTTTTGTATTTTGCGTAATTCGAAATTCCAATTTAGAACTCAAATAAAAATAATAGCTACATTTTAATTATATTTAAAGATTATTTACTAATGTCTTTACAAATAATGATGAAAAAACTAATATTAGGTGGATTATTATTTATCCACAGCTGTTATTCTTTTATTATTCCATCAACTTCAATTAAAGTATTCACAAATAAAAATTGTGCATTAAGTACTATTAATAATAATAAGTTACTCATTTATAATAAACATAGAATTTCACCTCTTATGATTAAGTTGGATGACGATTTTGACGTAGATTTTGATTTCGATTTTAATATTGATAATTATCTAGTTTTATTATTAATTTTTAGCACTATTAAAAATTTTCTATTGCTATTAATTATAATCAAGTATTATAGTTTAGTATTTTAACCGCTTCTATCCAATTAACATTCAAAATACTTGGCGTATCAGTTACTACAAATCCTAAATCCTTTAATTCACTATTATATCTCAATAAATTAGTATGAATATCAATAACAATTTTATCAATATTTCGTTTAGTTGCCCAATTTTCAATAAATTTAAAAATACTATGTTTCAATAATAATGTTTCTTCATCCTTTAATACCAAGCCAGTATTTAATTTATATAATTTGTCATAAAAATCATTATTAATATATAAATAATCAATCTTAATAAATGTATTATTTTTATCTTCTCTATTTATGCTAAAATCTACCTTAAATACAGTATTCACATAATCATCGTCTAAATAATATTGAAAAATACAATTTGATTTCCAACATTTCAAATTATGATATTCAATATTTTTTATAAATTCCGTATTATAATAATGATGTTTCAATATAAAATTATTTGAATATAGTGGCATAGTATAAATACTTGGTTTTGGTAAAACACTATCTATTTTTGTACTTATTTTTAATATAGATGACAATAACATCATATTATTAAATAATTGGACTGTCATTATTATTATTATTAATTTTATTATTATTATTATTAATTTTATCCTTAATTATCTTTTCTAATTTACCAGAATATGAAGTAAGATTCAATACAAATCCTAATTTATCTAATTCTTCGCTATATTTATCCAAGTTATTATTAATATTAATTGTAATTTTATTAATTTCTTCATCAGTATGATATTTAATAATATAATTATTTATAATATCATCAATATTAAATACATCATTATTATATGATCTTTTTATATTTCCTGTATATGTATTATCATAATAATCATCACTAATTTTAATATCACTAATATAAATACTATTTTTATTAATTTCGAAATTTAAAGAAAACACCATATTACCAATATTCATATTATTCAAATAAATTTTATTAAATAATGCTTTACTTTTCCAACAATTACAAACAAACTTATTTTTATAACTTTCTTTATTTAATACATAGTTATTTCCATACACCAAATATTTTGATATTGGTTTACATAATTTTGATGTTATAAAAGATAATGAGTTATATGCATACGTTGTATTATAATATGACATTTATGTTAATTATACTATTTAATTTTATATAAAAATAAAATTTATAATGAGATTATTTATATATATAAGCAATTGCTATTGTAAATGCATAAAATAAATAAACAAATTTATAATAACTTACACTCTCGTTATATTTTATTTGTTCTTCCAAGTTGTTTATTTTTGTTATCAATTCATTATTGAATTCTTCATGTAATTCTTGTTTGAATAGAATTTTAAATTCTGCATAACTCAAATCTAATAAATTTATTTTGAAATCATTCTTTTTAGTATAACTCGATAATATAGTCTCAATATAATATCGTACTGTATTATTTGCATTATTTACCGTATATGTATTTGGCTGCTCATTATAATCGCTAATAATTTTATTTGTAATTAAATGTTTAAAATGATTTAATTTTTTATAATCAAAACTAATGATATTATTATTATAAACATCAAAATATAAATTATTATTTTCAATTTTATGTTTAACAAGTATATCTCTTATTTTAGTAGTTTGCAACAATTTTAATTTTTGATTATATAATTTATTATCATTATAATATTTGTCTTCTATATAATTATATACTGATTTGTTAAATAATTCATTTGTATAATCATTAATATATATTTCAACATCTTTAACATTTATGAATTTTTGTATTTGTGTCATTATAAATAAAACTTATAATTAATATTAATAATGACTTTATATAAAAAAATGAATTAATTTATAATTATATAATATAAATATGAATAAAATTATTGGCGAATTACCTGATAATCATATTTCTAATGAAACTTTATGGATTTATAAAGATAATATAGAAATATTTAAAAAATATAATCAACAGGTAATTCATCATAAACCAGAAATTAAGGAAATAAAAGAAACTAAAAAAACTAGCGTTAAATCAAAAATTGAATCTCCAATAGATTTAATTATGAGACTTACCGCGACTGATAGAAATATGAAACAAGATATTAGAAATAAATTAATCGATTTTATTTCGATTCCAGAATTTACTAAAGTATTTGGAATGAAAAAAACAGGCGAAATAATGACTGCATTATCTAAAGATAGTTGGAACCAGTCAATATCATTATTTATTTCATTTTTATTGGACAAAAATATTATTTATAAGGATAAATCCTATATTTATAATAAAGAAAAAGAAAATCAAACAATTACTATTTAATGTTTTCGTCGAGTGCGGCGTCTATTGCCTCCTCCAGCCATACCTATACCATCTTCCACATTTAATACAGCCATAGTTAATTTCTCGCGTATCTTATTAACAATTATTGGTTCGGCATTTCCAATTGTATTTGATGCTAATGATGTATAATCTGGGAAATCTATTTGAAAAAAGCAAGTATGAGATTGTGGTAAATGATCAATACCTAAGCCTCCGATACTTATTGCAATTTTATACTTTTCTTTTTCTTTATAAAATTGCGATCCAGACCAAAATTTAAGTAATTTTTCAATAAACTTAAAATGGGCTTTTTTGGCATCTGTGCCGGTTGGTAGTTTTAATACTTCTATAAATGAATTTTTCATTATATTATATTTACGAGTATCAACTGGTGAAAAACCACGCATAAAAGATTGCATAGTGTTTGTAAAATTAGCAATCAATTTATTTAATATTTCTTCAGACATTAAAGGTGGTACTAAAAATGATGTTATTATTTTTGGTGTAAATTCACTATTTTCATTATATTGTCTAATTATTTCTGGAATACCTTCTATAAATAAACTAGTGATCTTTTCACCATATGCAATTAAGTTTTTATATTTATTATTTTCATTTGGATTAGATACCTCAATATCTCGTCTTAATATTGTTTTAGTCATCATAAATTTAGCAGTTTTTATTAAAAAATCAACTATATTATCTTTGTCTAATGGTGTCGCACCTTTAGATGGTGATTCTAAATCATATGTATCATTATATTCAATACCAATATATTCAATAGTGTCTTTATCTTTCATTAAATTAATAATTGATTTTGAATATTCGGGGAAATCATCTATCATAAAATAAACATAATCATGGTCATCAAAATCGCTTTTTATAAAATTAGAAACTAAATATGATGATAAATTATTAACTATTCCGCAATCATTCACATATATAAATCCTAATAATTCTCCTAAAAATTTATAGAATGTATTTTCAATTCCATCAGCTATTATTCTATTGTATTTGGCATCATCGCGAACTATATATCTTAATACTGCTTTAAATGTTGCATCATTATTTGGATTATATTCAGGATTCAAAAAATATTTATTAGTTCCATCTCTAGATACAAATATATTTTTATCAAATAATTCATTTGTTAATGCTGTTACAAAATCTCGACGTAATCCACCAACATCTATACCACTTTGTCTCTCAAATGTATATGTTTTCTTATTTGGATTTGATTGTGTTGGGGTATCTTCTATTATTAATGAGAAATTAGCAACATAATAACGAGGTAAATCGTTGAATTGCATATCATTATTTAAAACATATCGCGCATATAAAGAAGTTATTGAATTACCAACCACATTTACAACACTACCATAAACAACCGCCGTTGGTTCATCATTATTAAATAATGTCTTGAATTCGCTTTTAAGTTTATTATAATATACATCTCTTTGACTTTCATTTGCAAAATATTTACTATTTAATTTACTTTTTTCTAATAATTTATTTATAAATTTATCACTTCCTACGCTATAATATTGTTCATCTATAGATGAAATTTCAAATCTATTACCAAATTCTAATTCAATATTTGGATTTTCAATAGTTGCCACAACTAGTGGTGCTGGAAGTGTTGATGTTGCTCTTACTTGACGAACTCTAGGTGCACCTCTAGCGGCTGCTCGGGCAGCAGTTGCAGCAGCTCTGGCGGCGGCTCTTTCGGCAGTTGCAGCAGCTCTAGCAGCCGCTCTGGCTTCACGTTCTGCAGCTCGACGTTCTTGACGTTCGCGTTGTTCGCGTTCAGCATCATCTTGACGTACAGATCTTTGAGCTTGAGTTCTAGCTTGTCGTGCAGCAACACGTGCCTGTCTTCGTTCATCTATAAGTAATCGACGTTCTAAATTCCATATATTTTCTGCTCCAACTAATCGTCGATATGTGCTAGAAAATTCAAGTTCTTTATTTTCTTCAATACTATTTAATATACAATTATTACGTTGTCCATCGATAGAACTAACTATATTTCGCCCAGTTAGTTCTACAAATAAAGTATTAAAATCTCTAATAATTGAAGTATTAACAGTTCTACCATTACGTACAACTAATGAATAAGTGTTATTACATACACTCTCTGAATCGCGAAGTCTTCCAACTCGTCTATCGGAAATTGAATACATTACATCTCGATGCGATCCTTGTTCATTTATAATATTTCTAAAAGAATCAACTGCCGTAAATAATTCATCTCTTATTTCATTATCAGCATCTACATTATTATTTAAATGTAGTTTGATCATCAAATATAAATATGATCTCATTAAATATTTTGCAGCTCTTAATATGATAATTACATATTCGCGTTTTTGTTGGAATAGAGAAGTTGAAAATAATTGTGTTAAATTCTCACGATTAATATCATTTAATTTACCTTGTCGATCTTCTAATTTAACTTTTACTTCATTTAATTTATCTATTTCTACTCTATCATTATCATTTTCAGGATTTAATCCATTAACTATTTCAAATATATGGAATATTATATTATTTATAATAACTTTTTCATTAGATATATTACTTTCTGCTTCTCTTATTAACATAGTTCTTATTCTATCTGGTTGATTTACTAATGCGAATTCTTCTAATAATTTAACATAATAATCATATACTTCATTATAATATTGCATACCTAAGCCTAAATCAATACTATCATCGTGAACTCTAGCAATTACATTATCGCGAATTTGATTAAATTTTTCATATATAGGTTGTTTATAAATTAATTCTAATTTTCTATAATAATTTTCAACAATCATATTAGTACTTCTGAAATATGATAATTGTTCAACATTAAAATAATGTGATATATCATTATTTAACGTATATAATGAATTTATACGTTGTTCTAATGTATTTGCGATTCTATCTCTTAATCGCGGACTAATTCGTTGAGGTGGTTGTCTTCTTATTACAGGATTTAATGCGCGAGTAATTCTAGATAATTGATATCTAAGTGCATTTAATCTAGTCTCTATAATTAATGCCGTAAAATGATTTGGTTGATTTGCTAATAACCCCTGATATCTCTGTATTTCTGATATATATGTTTGTAATAATACATTCGGTTGTGTTGCAGTTCCCTGTCTGGCTCTTAATAATTGATTATTTAATCTTGATAATGTAGCTTGAATTCTAGCAATTTCAACTTGATCAATCATACCAATTAATGAAACTTCTAAATTAGTTATTTCATCTTCAATTTCTTGAATTCGTTGTGCATTTAATTGTTGAGCGGCTGGTAATACTATTGGAACTTGAGCTGGATTATTATTAGCCAGATCATGTATAGCAGCATCTAATTCAGCTTGTAATCGTGCTAATGTTGCTTGGTGAGTTTCTCTATTTCTATCACTTCTAGCTCTAGTTATTAATCTGCGCGTTTCTGCTATTTGACGCTCGAGAGTTTGAATATTTTCAGTTACGTTGCGTTGATGAGGTGTTAATGCACCAGTCATACTTCGCGTTACGCGTCTATCAGCCATCTATTAATTCTATATAAATATTATATTATTATTTATAATACAAATGAATAATTTGATTGTAAATTTTAATAATAAAAATAAATTATTAATGAAATATGCAACTGATATTAAAAATGTTATATATAATACTCCAAATTTAAAACATATTGAAGGTAATTATTTTATGTTTACAAATGATGAAAATATAAATAAATTTATAATACATAAGCAAATTAATATTTTTAATTTAGGTTATTTAAATGATATTAATTATATTTGTGAAATAGGATTTAATGCCGGTCATTCTGCTATGTTAATGTTATTAGGCAGAAATAAATCACCTATTATTTTTACTATTTTTGATATAAATCATCATGTTTATACAAAACCTACATTCGAATATATTAAAAATGAATTTAATCATATTAATTTTGAATTTATAGAAGGTAATTCAATTATTACTATACCAGAATGGATTAATAAATATCCAAATCGGGTTGGTATATATGATTTAATTCATGTTGATGGAGGACATACAAAAGAATGTATAGAAAATGATATGAAAAATGCATCCGCGTTAATTAAAACAAATGGTATAATTGTTATTGATGATACAAATGATTATAATATTAATAAATGTGTTGATGATTATTTAGTTACTGGTAAATATGTAGAGCTATTTCTATTACCTATGGGAGCTTGTAATTGTCCACATAGAATAATTAAAAAATTGATATAATGTTTATTTGCAATAATTAAAATAAATAATGAATGCTTATACATATGACACTTATTTTATTAGGTCTAAATTTTTAAGCAAAATTGAATTTATTTATAAACAAATATTTATTGGAAATAATTATTATATTAAAAATTTAAAAGATTTTATTGAAATTTATGCAGATGATAATAAATGCAATATTACTAATAATAATCTTATTAACAAATTGATTACTGAAATTGATAATTGGTATTTTTTAAACGAATATACAAAAAAATTAATTTATGAAAATATGAGCACTTTTATATATAATTGTGATATGGATGATAAAGAAATGATGGTATTTATTAAACAATTTATTAATATAATTTAAAATAAATATTCGTCATATGTTAAATAACTTTCAATATTACTTGTCAATTGTTGTTTTTGGAATTTCTTTTTTAGTAAATAAAATTTCATACTCGATGAAACCTTTTGTTTATTTATCGCTAAAATCTTATAATCATTTGAAGTATCCGCAATAATCTCTTCGTTTTTATCTTTATTATTAATACTATCATTTAACATATTACATATAACCTCATATTTATTAATTTCATTATGTGATTTGATGCAAAAATTGATATAATTACTAACTTTAACTATTGTGTCATAATCTAACCAATTTAAATTAATGAAAATACCATTATTATTTTTGCTGTAATTATTATTGTTTTTATAAATAATTTTAAAAAGTTCTTCAATCTCATTTTGACTTAGTTGTTCTATTTGTGATTTAATGGTCTTACATAATTCCATTCTATCTTCATTTTCCATTTAAATATAAAAAAATGATTATATCTTTATATAAAGATTTTATTTATATCTATTATTGATTATGAATGATACTGAAGAAGATATTTGGAACATCATGGACGATTTAAAGGAAGAAGAATACGTTAAAGAGAATGGCGAACGTGATACGAGTATTATATGTTCGTGTGGTTGTGATGAATTTATTGTCGAAGATGCTATGCAGATTTGCAGTAAATGTAGTTCCATATGTAGTAAAGTTATTGACAATACAGCAGAATGGAGATATTATGGTAATGATAGTAAGAGCGATGATCCGTCAAGATGCGGATTACCAACTAATTCATTATTGCCAAAATCTTCATTAGGTTCTATGATTGGTGGTAATAAATATGGTAATAATTATGATATTAGAAGAATTCGCAAATTTATTGCTTGGAATTCTATGCCATATAATGAACGAACTTTATGGTTAGTATTCGATATTCTAACATCTAATTCATTAAGTAATGGAATCCCTCAAAAAGTTGTTGATGATGCTAAAGTTTTATATAAGAATGCATCAGAAAAGAAAATTAGCCGCGGCGATAATAAAGAAGGATTGATTGCATCATGTATTTATCATTCGTGTTTAATGAATAATATTCCTAGAAGTTCTAAAGAAATTGCTAAAATGTTTGATATCAATCCAGTTATTTTAAATAAAGGCAATACACGTTTTCAAACATTATTACAAATTAATGTTGTCAGTTCATCACCTATTGATTTCATTTCTCGTTATTGTTGTCAATTGAATATGAAATTAACAGATATTGAAAATTGTAAAAAATTAATATTATTTTTAGAAGAGAATGAGATTATGAGTGATAATTCTCCTACTTCAAGTTGTGCTGCTATTCTTTATTATTATTCTGAAAAGAATAAACTTGGATATACTAAAAAACAATTCGCCGATATATGTAATGTTAGTGAAGTTACAGTAATTAAAGGATTTAAGACTATATCAAAGTATGATAAATTTATAAATAAAACTTTCAATAGTATTAAAGAAGATACAATAAATAATAATTAAATATGCATGATAAAGAATTATTTGATTTTATATCTAACGGTAATATTGAAAAAAGTTTATATAATACATGTATTTTTTTAATCGAAAATTCTAAAATTGAAATTTTGGAAGAAACATTAATTTATACCTGTTCTTATATTGGAACTTTTATTAATATTTTTAATATAGTTAAATTAAATGATATTATTCAATCAATTATTAATATTATTGATAGTGAAAATATTAATGTTGTCGAATATTTAATTTTGATAACAAAAATGTGTATTATATGTGATATTTATATTAAACATCCAACAACCAAAACAGGCACTATTCCAGTTCCTAAATTACGTGTGAAAGTTCAAAATGTATTTAATGAAGATATTAAATTAAATACAAATGGTATATCAAAATTTGATATTATAATCCCCCCAACAGATAGTGATGTTTATTTAGTCTCATTAAAAATTATTACATCTTTTATTAGATTGCTGAAAATTGTAGAAAATACTAATTCAGATAATGTTGATAGTATTCATGCAATTTCTATTTTATTTCGCGATTCATTCGATTATATTATTCGAAAGAAATATATAATTCAAACTAAATTTTGTTTAAAAGAATATGACTCCATTTATTTCTTATGGGGTTTTATTTATTGTTTATATAATGAACCATTTATTCTCAATTTTTATAAATTATTCATGTATAATAATCAATCGTGTAATAAAACTATTAAAAATCAACGTTCTGGATTAATATTTGCATGTTCTGTTGCTGTCATTTATAGTTATAAAAAAAATGTTGCATCTAGTTGGAATGACAGCGAAAAAACAATATTAAATAAGATTAATGATATTGCACTTATGCTCTTTAAACAAATAAAAAAAGAATATTTAGAAACTAATGTTATAATTAATGAGCCTGAAATTGCAGAACCTTCTAAAAATAAAATTGACGGTTTAACTTATTTATTTGACTATATTCCTAAAATATCATCTATCGAACCATGTAGATATAATAATACTACATTTGAAGATGAACTAAAAACAATCACTAAATAATTTAATTTCCACCTCTTAATCTCAATACTAAATGTAGTGTTGCTTCTTTTTGTATGTTATAATCAGCTAATGTTCTACCATCTTCTAATTGTTTTCCTGCGAAAATTAATCTCTGTTGATCAGCTGGAATACCTTCCTTATCTAATATCTTACTTTTAATCATATCAATAGTATCGGATGCCTCTACCTCTAGAGTAATAGTTTTACCTGTGAGTGTTTTTACGAATATTTGCATTTATTATATAATTATTTTATTTTTTTCCTTATATATGATAAATTTATGTGGAATTTATTTTTCAAACAAAAAAAGAAAGTAGTTAATGATGATGAAAATATTAAAGAATTATGTAGTATTGAATATGCTAATAATATTAAAGCTCTTAATGAATATCAATTTAATGAATATTAATTGATTGATTATTATAAAGAATATAATTATGGAAAAATTATGCGAATTTATCGATGCAAATAATAATTATGATGTTGTTGAATATTTGAATTTGTAAATAGAAAATATAGAGCTGATTTTATTAAATATTATGAAAAAAAACATGTATTATCCTTATTATTGGATATTAAATATTACAATTATTTAATAACCGCCGAAAAGTCTCAAAGCTAAATGTAATGTAGCTTCTTTTTGGACATTATAATCGCCAATCGTCATATTTTCCATTAACTGTTTACCGGCATATAATAACCGCTGTTGATCTGGTGGAATTCCAAGCTTATCCTGAATTTGTTCTTTAATTTTATCAATTGAATCTGCTAATTCAATATTCAAAGTAATGGTTCTTCCAGCTAATTCTCTAACGAATATTTGCATCGTATATGTAATTTATTTTATTTATAAATAATCATTTTTTATTTTTATCATTCAAAAAAAATGATTATTATATGTTTATTATTATTTTATTATGAATATGGATTTCTATATTAGTATTGCAGTTGGCGTTACTCAGGCATTTATGTATAATCCTATTGATAAAGCAATATATAACAGTATTATCAACAATACTAAATTATTTAATAAACAAAATTGGAATAATCCATTTACTGGTGCAGCAAACGGTATTTATGCTAGAATTATTACTGGCGGATTATATTTTTATTTGATTGATAAAACTAAAAATATGAATACATATCAATCTGCATTATATGTCAGTATGACAACTTCATTAATCATAAATCCGTTTAATGTTGTTAAATATAAGTCATATGCTGATAATCTTTCGAATTATGATTCTATTAAAGTTAATTATAAAAAATATGGGTTTAAGTTTGGTATTATTGGATTGGAAGCCCTTATTATTCGCGATTTCGTATTTAATGTAATTTATTTAAAATGCAAAAATGACAATAATAATTTAATTCACAATTGCGGTGCTATTTGTATGGCAAGTTTAGTTTCTTCTCCATTTCATTTCGCAAGAAATATGAAATATCACAATAATGACAGTTATATTAAAATATATAAAGATTTGTTTAAAAGTCTTAAATCGACTAATAATAAAATTTCGTATGCTATGAAACAATTCGCGATTGGTCATGGGACATTAAGAACGGTAATGGGATTATATACTGGTCAAGTTATGTATTCAACCCTAAAGGAATTAGCACATTAAAAAAATGATTTATTTTTATTTTTATAAATTCAAATGTCAACTGCAAAGAAAAGTATCGAACCAACATTTTCAAAAAAAGAGATTGAAAATTATATTAGACAAAAAGATAAATGTATATTTAATAATCCTAAAGACGAATATTTATGGGCGCGAGCACAATTAAAAACCTGTTCTAAATGTTTACTTCAAAAAAGATTATGCGATTTTAATGGTAACACCTCCGGAACTGATGCATTTAATAAAGATGGTTATAGATTGAGACGTCCCGAATGTAATGAATGTACTAAAAATGTTAGTAAAGGTAAAACAGAAGCTAAAAATAAAGCTAAAGAATTGGGAATTTTATATGTTGCACCAAAAGAAACTTTATGTGGTGTTTGTAATAAACCAGCATCAAGCGGCAATAGTATCGTATTTGATCACTGTCATGTAAATAATGTATTTAGAGGTTATTGTTGTAATTCTTGCAATAGAAGTATAGGTGTATTGGGTGATAATGTTGATGGATTATTACGCGCACTCAATTATTTATTGAAAAATGAAAAAACGACAATTATTCAAAATGCAGATGGTGAATTAATTAAGAGCACTTAATATACGATCTTTTGATAATTTGAAATATTTTTCCTCTTTTTCAATTCCAATAAATTTTCTATTTGTATTTATACATCCAATACCAGTAGTACCAGAACCCATAGTATTATCTAATACTAATTCTCCTTCATTTGAATACGTTTTAATTAAATATTCAATCAGTTTTACTGGTTTTTGTGTTTCATGTATTGTATCATATTCAACATCAAATTCAATAAGTTCATTTGGATAATTTGTGAAATTTTGTGTATATTCGCTATTCCCAGTAAGTTTATTATTTTTTCCCAAATGATGTTCTTGATTTAACATTTTTCCAATACGTTCTTTACTATTTCTTTTTTTGATATTAGTAGGTATTAAACCTTGTGGGTTATATGTCATATTACCTGTAATTCTAGATGCGGCTGCTGCGCCTCCTTTAGAAAATACACATATATCTTCTGTACATTTCATAGGTCTGTAATTTGCTAATAAAAATTGTGTTGTTTTATTCTTTTTCCATATTAAATTATATTTAAACCAATCGTAATTAGATGATATTAACATACTCGTAAATGGCTGTTGACCAAATAATAATATAACTCCTGATGGTTTTTTAATAATTCTTTTATAATGTTTCCATAATTCATTCAAATCAATTATTGTATCCCATTTACATTTAGTAGTTCCATATGGTAAATCACATAATATTAAATCAATACTATCATCCATTATTTTATTCATTTCAATAATACAATCGCCACAATATAAAGAAATATTATTAATAATTACTGGTTCCATCTGCAAATTAATTGCTATTTCTTCTGGTTTTTCAGTTTTCGTAGCCGATAATATCAAATCTATTAAAAATGTCTTATTTTTAGATTTGCATCGCGTAAACCCCATTTTCTCACATTTTTCCAATAATTCTACTTTAGTTAAATTAGCCAAATCCATTTAATATAATAACTATAATTTAAAGAAATCATTTTTTATTAATATTAAAAATTCAAAAATTAAATTACTGTTATTATTATTTTGTTATTGAATTTATTTAATTTATTTATTAAATCTTGTTTATCAATTATAATATTATTTAAATAATTATAATTAGATATATATTCATCAATACTATTATTAATTTCTTCTTCATTATCATATATGATTTTTAATAATTTATTGAAGTAAATATTATTAATTTCTTCTTTTTTTATTTTAATTTCATTATCTTTCATTATAATTACTTTTCTATTTTCATTAAAATATATATTATTAATATATACAATAATAATTATTATTGCAAATGTAATGAATAATATAAATGTTATTATTTTTATTATTTGTTCTTTTGTGCTATCGTCGTCGAATTGGAATAATGAAAAATAACAAATTATAATTAATCCTGTTAATAGTATTATATTATTTATTAATATAAATACAGAAATATAAATATAATTTTTTTTAATATATATAATTTCATTATGAATTTTAGATATTGATAATAATCTTTGACAAATTATATTTATTTTAATGATTTCTGCATTCTGTTCTAAAGCTTTATTATTTAAATAATTGTTTTGTTTATTTTGGTTGTAAATAGCATAAATAATTATAGGTAAAACAATACCGATAAATGGTCCAATATACATAATTGATAATTATGACCAAAAAAATCAATTTTTATTTTAAATATTCAATATCATTTACCTCACTAAAATATATATCATATATTAAATCTTCGCCATATTCATCAATTAATCTAAGTATTCTTTTGGGATGTAGAGCCTTCGCTATTATTTCTTCTTTTAAATCAATATTCTTATTTCGTAATAGTTCATAATCATATGAAATTATTGATGGATTCATGGAAAACATAATCCAATTAATTTTAGCTTTATGTTTTTTAATAAGGTGAATTGCATTTGGATTTCTCGAGAGACTATGCCAATTAATTAAATGCTCGTTTTTTTCTAGAATATTAATTGCATTTGGATTTTCAGATAAATAATACCAACTAATTTTATCTAAATGTTTTTCTATAATTTTGATTGCATTTTCATTTTGTGCTAAACTATACCAATTAACTTTATCCACATGTTGTTCTATGATTTCTATGGCATTTGGATTTTGTGATAAATTATACCAATCTATTTGTTCTGGATATTGTTTTAGAATTTCAATACCATTTGGATTACCTGATAAACCAAACCAACTAATTTTATCAAGATTTTCTTTAATTATATCTATCGCATTCGGATTACTAGAAATATTACCCCAATTAATCTTTTCAGGATGTTGTTTTAGAATTTCTACAGCGTTTGGATTTTTAGATAAGAAATACCAACTTACTTTATCAAGATTATCTTTAATTAAGTCTATAGCATTTGAATTTTGTGATAAATTATGCCAATCTATTTTTTCTGGATATTGTTTTAAAATTTCTATTGCGTTTTCATTCTTTGATAACATAAGCCAATTAATCTTTTCTGGATATTTTTTAAGAATATTAATTGCATTTGGATTAATTGATATTAAATCCCAATTAATCTTTTCTGGATGTTTTTCAAGAATTTCAACAGCATTTGGATTAGATGATAAATATTTCCAATCAATATTATCAAAATCAATCCAATTTAATAATGAATACATATTTTAATCTCGAATATTAATAAATATCATTTTTTTATAATTAAAATGATTTAAAGATTTATATGATATTATATATTATATTATTTTTATTGGAAAAATGCCCGACACATTAGATGATATTATTAAGACTGTTTATGATAATTGCAACGATGGCAATTATCCAAATGCACTTATTAATATTTTAAAACAAAAACATTATTGGCCTGTTATCAAAGTTAAGAAATTTAAGAATGATAATAATCTATGTCTACTCCATAATTCATATAAACGCGATGATGTCGCAGAATTTCAAGATTTATATGATAAATGTCGTAGTATTGTTTTAGATTTTTCTAAAAGTATTGGAAATAATGTTGTTATTTCTATTAGTAGTAGTATTCCAATTCGTGCATCTGTTAAAGATTATGTTGATAAGATTTATGAAGAAACAGATGTATGTTATATGGCATTAGATGGAACACTCATTACATGTTATTTTCATAATAGTGTTTGGCATTTTGGAAGTTCAAGCTGTCCAGATATCAATTCTTCACATTTTTCAAATAAAGATAAATCACATGGTTATATGCTTGATGAAGCATTATATGAATTATATAAAAATAATGTTGCATTAACTGACCCGAATATCTCAAGTGTATTGCGTAATCTTTTTACGTCTAATTTAAGTCCGTTATATTCATATGATTTCGTTTTAATTCATTCGGATAATAAACATATTATTGATTATTCGACTAATGAACCTAATTATAAACAATTATTTCATATTAATACTAAGAATAGATTTACACTAATTGAAGAAAATATTGATAATTTTCCTTTGGCTTATTTGGGTGTTAAATATCCATATAAATTTGAAAATCAAAAAGAAGCAGTAGATAAATGTATGAATGATAATAATTATGGTTTTATTGTTAAAAAAGCAAATATGCAATTATATAAAATTAGTAGTGATGTAATCATCCATAAAGAAGAGGTGAATGCGTGTAATTATAATAAATGGTATAATATTTTATATGTCTATATGTTACAAAAACCAAATTATAATATTAATGAGTTTGTTGCTGAGTTTTATAATGGTGATCTAGAAATTCCACCAACAACATTTGAAGCAGTCAATAATATTTTTAATATTATGAAACAAATTATTTATAATTTATATATTGCAACTACAAAATATTATCCAAAATATAATCGTTTTAAAATTGATTTAATTATGGATAAAACTTTGAATCCACTTTTAAGATTTCATTTGGCACAATTGAGACATCAACAAACAACGATTTATAAGAAAAAAATAATTAATGAAAGTAATGTATTTAATTATATTTGCCATTCCAATAATATTAAGAATATTCAAAAATTAATTAAACATTTCAGTATTGACAATACTTATAATATTCCTGCTGAAAGTCTGATTGCATTCAAACAATTAAATAATTTTCTTGAAAACAACCCATCGGTTTAAGAAACTAAACTTTTTAGATATATCATTTGTTTCGAATTCAGTCAAAGACTTCTTATGTTCATCAATACGCCAAGCTTCATATAAATTATATTTAATTTTATATACATCATTAGTATTTTCTTTTTCAAAATCTAATTTTATTTTTTCATAAGTTTCTGAAAATAATTCAGTATCTACTAATTCTAAATTAAATTCATTCGCTTTTTTAATGAGAAATTCGAAATCTACTAAGTATTCAGTAATTAATTTTTGCGTATTCTCAATAAATACATCAATTTTCTTATTATAATATTTTTCATTTGTATATTGTTTTATAATAGCCCATACTGGAACACTATATTCTTCGAAATTCTTTCTACCTTCTATCATTCCTGTTTTTTCTTTTTCTAATTCTACTTCTACACTTTTACCATCCATAAAAGTGCAGAAGAATAATCCATTCTTTTGTAAATTAGTACTTACGTTATTTAAAAACTGTTCTAATTTTGTTTCATTCTCGAAGAAATAATGTATCGCGAACATACATGATACGACATTAAATTTATCTTTACATTTTCCAACTAATGTTCTCTCATATACATCTAAATTCTTTCGTTTCTCTATTGGGTTCATAATTAATTTTAATAATTCTCTACTCTCTGGATCAATCGCAGCCTCGCCTGATTTAATATTAAGAGTACAATCACCAACTGCAAACGCCATGTCTAGTAATGAGAAATTCTTATTTTTATTTTGATTATATGTTAATTGTTTTCTGTGTTCATTCATCAATTTGGCATATGAACCTTTTGATGTATAAATATTACTTTTTACTAAATCAATTCCTAATACAAATGAATATTTTGAATATTTCCAATTATTTAAATCTCCAGCTTGCCCACATGCCATTTCTAATAAATTACCTCGCGTTTGTTGATTTTTATTTGCAGGTTTAAATGATACAGGCTTATTATATAAATGACTTTTAATTAACATATGCAATAATAACATACCATTCGAAATTTTATTAAAAGGCACATTACGTTCATAATAAATATCATCTGTTTCTAATACATTATCATTAACATTAACATCTGCGATTTTTTCACCATTACCAATAATCATTTCACCTGTAATCATGTTATGTATAGTATCCCATGTATCCATCGCTACTTGTAATGTATTTGCAGTTTTGTCAAATATACCCTTATTATAAATACGTGTCTTATCCGTTCTTACGCGGATTGCAATCCATTTATTTTCTGTTAAATCATATCTGCATTCAACAATAGTATTTGTTTCGACTTTATCATTATTTTCGGCTCTTACTTCGCCACTAGTATTCATATCCATTATTAAGAATTCATTATCCGTAAAATAATATTTTGATGGTACAAATAATTTAAATATATCTTTTTCAGTTGTTTCTAAATAATTATTTAAAGCTTCTAAATTAGTATATTTATATCTAATATTTAATACATTCTTAATATTATAGTCATTTAACATATTTTTATCAGCAATATATAATCCAAATTTTCTATATTTAAAGCCATCTTTTTTAACATCACCAATAAATCTAACTAAAAAGTCGATTGTGTTTTGTTCGGGTGGTTTCCATTTAAAGACGCTATTCCATGTCATGTCAGTTTTAATTTCTACTGGCATAGATGGATAATATGAATAAACAGCTAATTTAGCAGGGGTAAATATAAGTCCATCAATTTCATATGGAAATTTACGATGATTTGTTAAAATTTCTTTGCAATCGTCATAAATATCATTTTTATAATAATGAGTTTTAACCATAAATTCAGTAGAACTATTTTTAACATCCAATAAATCAACCATTTTTAACATTTCATTATATCGACATTTCTTTTTATCATCGATTAATGGTAATGATGTTAATTTCTCACCATTCATATAATAAATATCGAATGATGCATATAAATTCTTCTTAACACCATCAATACGTTTATTGCAATGTATATATTCACCATCCAATAATGAATTATATGCCTCTTTTTTAGCTATAATACCAGTTCCTTCAACACGTTTAGAACTGTCAATCGTATATACATTACCATTATTATTAATATATAACAATAAACGTTCGCCATCTGCTTTTTCAGTAACTGTATACCCTCTTAAAATACTAACTACGCCATAATTATCGGGATTTGTTAAATTAATCTTTTTTAATGCAACAGGTTTAGGCGTTAATAAATATACATTTTGATCAGAATCACGTCTGGTTTTAATATCTACTAGATTTCGATATTCTTCTAATATTGCCGATTGCTGTTTTTTAGTTAATACTATCTTTGATAAGAATAATGCTTGAATAACTTTAATAATACTTTCTAAAACTTTATCAGTCTTTTTAACTTTTATGTCAAATTCATAAAAAGTTTGATTTGTATTATTTATTTTTGATTTTTTTAATGAAACATATGATTGTATACTATCTTTGACCACACGTCCAACAGCTTGAATACCGTCTTCAATATCATATACGAATTCTTGCACTATTCTAAATTTCTTTAACTCATTATCCCATTTTTCAGGTTCTTCAGCATCAACCTCGCTATATACACTCATATTCATGTTAATATCGAATAAATCATTAATATTTTCACTTATAACTAACTTTCGACTCATCCATTTATACTCGGTCAATTTGTAATTAGTGGTATTACAATACAATAATATATTTTTAAGTTTGTTAATAGTTAAAATAATTCCTTGAGCATTTGATATTTCTAAATATTCATCTTTAATAGTTTCATTATTGCTATATCGAAGAGAATTTATAAAATTATTAAATTCTGTTTCAGTCCATGAACCATTATCATTTTGAATATGAATCACATATTCATTAGTAGCGGCAATATCTTCGGTTGATATATATCTATCCATCGTTTTAATGGTATTAAATATAGGTTCATCTTTAGATATTTCCATTATTTTATCCTATTTTATATAGATAAATAAATCAATTTTTTATATAAATAAAAAAATTGAAATATTTATATTAAAATATATATAGATTAATATGACAACTGAATTATTTATACCAATCAAATTTAGAACAACTGTTATTTTAACACCAAGTGATATTACTAAAGATTTTGAAAACACTATCCTAAACAAACTCAAAATTAATTATGAAAATATATGTTCTAAATATGGTTATATTAAAAAAGATACAATCAAAATTATTAAACGGTCTGTTGGTCAATTAAAAAAAGAACATTTTAATGCTAATGTTTATTTTGACGTGGTATGTATTGCTGAAATATGTAATCCTGCTCAAGGTTCCATTATTAAATGTAAAGTTAAAGCCAAAAACTCACTCGGCGTTTTAGCAGAGGGTTATTATGATAGTATTCCAATATTGCAAATCATTATACCTAAAATTTCAGCAGGTATTCAATCTGAAATAAATATTGATACTATTTCTATCGGTGATGAAGTTAAAATAGAAGTATGTGGTAAAAAATATCAATTGTTTGATAAACATATTTCTATTATTGGTAGGGCTATTAAAAATAAAGAAGAATACATTAAAAATTCAGTTGTTGATGATGTTGATATTGAAGAAAAAGGAGATGATGAAATTGTTGAAGACATTTACGAAGAAACAGAAAGTATTCGCCCTGATGATGATGATGAAGAAAAGAAAACTACCGGTGGTGATGGAGAAGAAAGCGAAGAAGAAGAGAGTGATTCAGAAAATTTAGACGATGAAATTGTTGAGGATGTTGAGGATGAATTTGAAGAAACTGGTGGTGGCGATTGTGGTGATTATGACGATGAATATTAAAAATCCATATCTAATTTTTTCATCGAATTAAATATAGATTTTACTTCACTAACATTATCATTTTCATATGCGTCCATAATATACAACTTCAATTTTATCAAATCTTTTTTTGTTATCGCCGGTTGTTTCAGCATCTCGTTAAAAATACCGTCAACTTCTGCTAAAAACGTCGGCATCAAATGAATGTAAATTTTAAATTTTAGAAAAATCAATTTTTTAATAATTATCTTTATTTTTTCAACATTTTTATATAAAAAAATGATTTTCATATTATATAATTGATTTTATAATGAAGAATTCCAAATCACCTTGTATTAATGTTTCTACCGAAAGTTATACAGGCAAAGAACAATCACCTAAAAGATTTGGATTATCAGCTGAAGGTTATGATGTAGGATTTGAAAAAGAAGGATTTGATAAACAAATATGGTGTGTACAAATTAAGAATAATAGAAAAGTATGGGTAAGAAATATAAATATTGTTAAAATTACACATGAAGAGCCTATTTTAACTTATAGTGATGTTAAAAATGACGCTCATAGTAATGATGAATTACCATCTAAACCATCAGCTACTGTTATCGATGTTAAAGAAACAGAAAAGAAAAAAACAGATTATAATCTATTTATTAAATATTATTTGGATAAATTAAAAGCTGAAAATAAGGATAAAACACCTGCTAAAATCTTATTTCAATCAGCTACACAAGAATGGGGAAGATTGAAAAAGTCCCCTGAAGAATTAAAGAAAATAATGGAACTTATTAAAAATAAATAATTTTTTTTATTAATTAGAACAATATGCAAAATAATATACCGGTTGATAAAGATAAAGATAAATGTATAAGAGCTATAGACAGACCTCATTATTTGGAAATAATAAAAATAAGCCTCTTGAAGCATTACAAAAATAAATAATGTATTTTTAATATAAATATAAATTAGAATATGCCAAATCATATAATTAGAAATGATAAAGGCAGTCCAGTTAATTGGTCTAAAAATGCCAATAATGAAGATTACTGTCTATTATATAATGATAATAATGGTAAATATACTTTTACCCCTACTGAAAATTTAAATTGCCAGTTGTATATGTTTGGTGGTGGTGGCGCTGGTGGATATTTTTTCGGCGGTGGTGGTGGTGCCGGAGCAGCATATATAAATAAAAATTATACATTCGAAAAAAATAAAACTTATACTTTTGATATTGGCGCTGGTGGCAAATGTGATATTGATAATATCGATTTATTATTTAGTTCAGGACTTTTATTAAAAGTTTTTAATAATACTAGCCCAACTTTAAATAATTTCTCATTTATTGGTGAAGATTATTCAAACCTCAATATCGATAATAATGCTGCTAAATCTTATATAGTTCAGGATATAAATATTGATACTACATTATTTACTAAAAATACTACTTATATATGGGAAGGTTATATTAAAGGTAATGTTGATAAAAATTACTTATTTAGCGTCGTTAGTAATCTAAAAACGTTTGTTTGGATACAAGATTTCGATAACGATGATATGAATTCTTTAAATGTTTTTAATAACGATAATAAAAATAAATCTTTATTAGTTGGTGGTTATAATTTAAAACAATTTCCGTTTTCTAAAACTTTAAAAAATAATGTTTTTTATAAAATTAAAATTATTGCATATAATGATAGCGAAGAAATTAATAATTTTACCATTAATATCGATAGAGATTGTAGTTTATTTAATTTTAATAAAAATAAAGAATTATACAAATATATAAAATCATCAGATACTATATTAACATATAATAATAATGATGGAACATTTGGCTCTATTAAATGTATTGGTGGTGGGAATGGTGGTTGTGGACTTTATAATCAAGATAATAGTTATTTAAATGGTGGTTGTGGTGGTGGTGCCGGTTTAAATAAAATTAAAGGTATTTCTAAAATTCAACCAATTTATAATGGATTTGATGGTGCCGTTGGTGCTTTTTGCGGTGGTGGTGGTGGTATTAAATCAGCTGGTAGCGATTCGAATGGTGGTGATGGCTTAATATTAAATTGGTTTAATGATACATTAATATTCGGTGCCGGCGGTAATGCATCTGGAAACAGTACCGCACGTAATCTAGGATATGGATGTGGTGGAAATGGCGGTACCTGTTGTTATTATAAGAAATCTGCAACTATAAATAATAATGGTAATAATGGCTGTATATTAATCTATATAAAACCCGAAGGATTTACGATTGAAGGATTTGAAATTGTTAATGATTTAACTAAAGCAAATACTGCTAATTATAAAACTACAGCAACTAGCGCACCTAATATAGTAACAAATACAGCATATAATGATTTAATATCAGAGTCGCTAAATTTAAAAAATATAATTAGAGAAAGAGCAGATTATTTTTCAAGTAATAATTTTGGAAAATTATGTACATCGGTTGCTACTGCAAGTTCTCAGACTGCTTCAGTAACAGAAAAAGGTAATATTGAATGTTATTTATTTGATATGTTGTTAATTACTAAATTATATACAACATCATTTAATCTCATAAATGACTATTTTAATAATCGTTTATATAATGATGTAACTGCTTGTTCATATTTTATGAACAATTTATCGTTTAAAATTAGCGCAGTTGATGTAACTAGTAGTATAACTAGTAATGCTGATAATACATATACTATTACTCTTGCTAATGTTTTTACTACTTTAACTAATATGTCATTGACTGCTAATATTCCTGATATTAATACGATATCAAAACGATCTTCGAATATTAATACATATTATAATATTAATCCTAATTGTTCATCTACCCTAATGCCTATATTTCATACATATTCAGCAGCTGGCACAAAAATAACAGCGATTAGTAATCTTTATACAGCAGCAACAACACCTATTACATCACATGTGATTTCATTTATAAGTAATGGAACTGCTATATCTACCGCAGCAGCACCAGGCGTTATTACCTCAACTACAGATACTTTAACATTAAATTTTAATGAATCAACATCAAATACAATTACTAAAGCTAGTTTAAGTACAGCTATTGGCAATTATAATACCTTTTTTACCACTGATACTAATTCGGGATATGGCGGACATGCAACTAATATTGGTAATTATCAATATTACAGAGTATATCATTATATTAATGCATTTTACAATATATTAAATGCAACTAATGTTACTATACTACCAATATTAAAATATTATGTAAATTATTATAATGTTTTTATTTATAATTTATCGATACAATATCAATATTATAGTTTAAATAACGAATATATGAAATTAAAAGCATCAGCCAGTAGCGATTTAACTGGAACTATTGCTACTAATGGGGGGACTTTTGGTGTACCAGATGGTTATGGTTTTACTACAACTATATCCAGTATAACAACTGATATTAATACTTTTAAAAGTAATTTGGATAAATTATATAATGATATCAAAAAAACACCATATGATGCATCTGCTGATTATAATACTTATACTGATAAATTTAATAAGTTAGATAATATTAAAACTAGTTTTTCTAAAAACCAGACAGACTTAAATGCTACTATTAATAGATATAATACTTATTTGACTATGTACAATAATTTATTATTTTATTATAAATTAATTATTGCATTTGCTATATTCTTAACAATTGTTATAATAATTATATTTAGTTCATCATTAATTGATAACAATACTAAAATATCTATTTATATTATAATTTTAGTATTTATTATAATATTATTATTTTATTATAATAATAACGTAACTATTGAAGATTTTTCATTATGTTTTGCAACGGGTGCTACAAAAGGAACACCAGGTGCTAATCAATACGATGCTACCGCCCCTGATACAACCACTTTACAAAACGCAATTAACGAATTATTAACAAAAGAAATATTATACTTAACCGCGAGTGCGCTGAGTTCTAGCGATACTAATTCTAGTTTATTTTCAACAGATACCATTAAATATATTGATGCTTTAACATTTGACAAATCAAGCAAAAAAGAATATTATAAAATTAAAAATATTACATTATCCAATAATATTGAAATTATGAAGAAATCAATAAATTATTATTATTATTTAATTGTTTTAATTTCTATTTTAATAGTTATATTGATTATTGGATTAATATTATTCTTATTAGCGCCACAATTATTATTACAGATTGTTATATTCTGTGTTATTCTAATAATAATAGATGTATATTTCTTTACTTATAGAATGCACCGATCAACGCGAATATATGAAAACAAAAATTATTGGGCTAATTATAATCCATCTGCAGATACTTTAAATACTCTTTAAAGAAATATGCAACACCGCCAAGAATTAATGTAAATACGATTGCTCGTTGTAGATTATCGTATTTATATTCATCATTGAATGAATTATCTTCTTCTTTTTCTTCTTCATCAAATTTAGTATAATTAATTTCTTTAAATCCTTCTAATAATTTAGCAGGAGATAATGAAGTTAATGTGCTCAATTCATTTAATGTTAGATTTTCTTCTTCATCTGCTAAAACGGCTGCTTGTTTAACCAATTTAAGGAAAACGCGTTTTGTAAGTTTTTTATCATAATTATCATCGTTATTATCATCAATATTATCGTCATCAAATCTCGTATATTTGATACGTTTAAATCCTTCTAATAATTTTGATGGAGATAATGATGTAATTACACTCAAATCTTCTAATGTAATATCATCTTCTTCTTCTTCTGCAATTTTAGAAGCTTCGCGAATCAATTTAAGGAAAATTGCATTTGGTGTACGTTTATGTAAAAGTGCAATATGATTTATTTCCATAATTTTTACTTCTTTCATTAATTGTTTAGTTTCTTTAACGGTCCATAATTTTCCGTGATTTTCGTAAAGTAATGTCATTAGAGGTTAATTGATTTTGATGATAATAATCATAATAAATAATAATCATTTTTTTATGATATACACCTATGCATTATAAAATATTTATGTAATCCAATATATTCAGCTGATATATGAAATATAAATCCAATTAAGAAGAATGTTAAATGTATATTGAATATTTTAATTAAAATACCACCAATAAATATAAAAACAATACCTTCATATATACTATCAGTAAATAATGATGAATTATCAGCATTATGATTATTTTTATAATTACAATAATAATTTTGAATGTTTAAATAATATGATAGAAAATGTTTAATAAAACCTATAATAAATAAATAAAAATAAGGATTATTAAATGGATTTATTAATATTAAGGATATTAAATATGTATAAAAACCTACGAATAATGCTTCAATAATTAAATTCATACTCTTTAATTAGAAATGGATATTCTAATTTTTATTATATGTTTTATTATGATTTATTTAATAATTTATTTATTATTATATTCAAATATTGACTATAAATCATTAACTGTGCAAAATAATAATTATAAAATAAATAATAATCATAATACTTGCGATGTTAAAAGTTGTGGAGCATTAGATCCGGTAAGTGATCCTAAATATAATATGCAACAGATTGTTAAGCAATCTATATTACTTGAAGAACATTTAACGAATAAAAATAAAAGATGTAGAGATTGTATTACTAAACATTTTCAACATATTATTGGATTAGCTGAAGAAGCGCAAATGTTAGCATCAAGTAAATGCAGTAAATATCCTTTAATGAATGAGAGTGTTATTGTTTATAATGATTTATTTAAAGAATGGATGAAAAATAGAAATGATGAAAGTAAAATATTAGAAATTAGCGATAAATTAAGAATTCATCGTAAAAAATTAATAGCTATATATTTCTTTGATGATAATTATGATATTAATAATTTCTCAAAATCATCGATGGGTTAATAATTTAAAAGAAGCTACAATATCCACCACCGGCTACAGCTTTTTTAGCTCTCGGCTTGCGAGCTTTCGGTGATTTCTTAGGAGAAGCGGCTTTCTTAGGAGCAGCGGCTTTCTTAGGAGCGGCAGCTTTCCTTCCTTTTTTAGCCGCTGGGGAAGCTTTGCCGGTTAAAGCTAATAATAATTGATCAACAGTTGCTTTTTTAGTAGCAGCAGCGGTTTTCTTGGCTTTCTTTTCCTTCTTGGGAGCCGCGGCTTTCTTTCCCTTCTTAGCAGCAGGCTTGCGCTTTTTAACCGGTTCACCGTTTTCTTTAGCAATCTTAGCACGTTTAGCAGCTGCGAATTTCTTGCTGGCTTCCTTGTTGGCTTCTAAATAAGCGGGCGGTAATACAGCAACTTTAGCAACAGTCTTATATTTATATACGATTGAGCCCTTAGTTGATTCGCGCGCCTGAGATAATCGATTACCGTCCTTGTCAGTACGGGGTCTAATTACTTTAGGTTCGGCTAATTGGATTTGATCGACATCATAAGCATAAAAACGCTTGCATTTACCTTGACGAGTGCGTTCTAATACTATAAAAGTTGAACGCACTACGCGATCGCGAGAAGTAGCACTATCTTTCTTAGATCCACGCATCTTCTTGAAGATAGTAGAAGCGGCTTTTTTAGCAGCACCAGATGGAGTTTTGGAAGTATAGCGGCTGCCAGTATAACCTTCGTTAGAATGAGCAATTACATAAGTATTATCGGTTTCATCTAGCTTGGCGCCGCCAGTAGTGCTAGCTGCACCAATAGCATACATATCAGCGGTAGCTTCATCTGGATGTGCATCATCTTCATAACCGCCAAAAAGAGCGTCATTTTCATCTAATGCTTCATCATCTTCATCATCAAAACGGAAACCTCCCTTATGGTTTTTATCATCTACAAAAAATTGTTCAGGATCCATGCTCGGTTAATTCTATATATATATAATATTATTTTTTATAAAAGTCAATAATATTTTTATTTACAAAGAACGAACTTTTTTCAATATTTATAATTTTAATATTTTTAATATTTGTAGCTCTAGATAAAGCAGTATATGTTTGACCCGATACAAATATATCATTACCCAGATCAATTTCTAAACAATCTATTGATGACCCTTGAGATTTATGAATAGAAATAGCATATGCTAATTTTAGCGGCATAAATGAAATCATATTCTTATTATTTTTATTAATATCAGTATAATAATTGATTGTGTGTAAATTATCATTAATATCTTTAATAATAACGCAGTTATCCTTCAGTTCTACTACAATTCCACGGGTTCCATTTGTTAAATGTGATTCTACCGATATATTTCTAGTAACCATGATTTGCGCATTTACTGTTAAACAAATATCATAAGATTCTAAATTGTCGATTTTATATTTTGAATTTGCTTTATAAGTATTTGTAATATTATTATTTTTTTTCACTAATTTTAAAAATGATTTTTGATTTATTTTATCGACATTAACATTTGTAGGATATAATATAGTCGGTTTAATATCACCCGTAAAAGTTGTATTTTTCAATTCTTTTAAAATTTTAAAATTTTCATCAGATAATGATTTATTTCTAATTTCTTCTAATATAATTTGTAGAATATTATCATCTTTTTGTCTAATTAAATCTGTTAATATTATTTTTGACATATTTAATAAATCCCATACAGGTGATGTAAAACAATAATTACCAGTAACTGGTGGCAACTGGTAAAAATCACCAACCATAATTACTTGAATGCCACCGAATGGCTTATCATTCTCATTAATCATTTGAAATAAATCATTTACAAGTTCTAATAGTTCATTATTCATCATAGAAATCTCATCAATAATTAAAGTTTGTAATCGTTTTAATGATTTCAATTTCATAGGATATTTAACAGAAATATATTTATAAATATCTTTTAATGAATTATTGATTCCTAAACATAAATATGAATGTAATGTTTGACCATTTATTAAACTAGCTGCACAACCGGTTAAAGCAGTTAAACCATATACAATATTAGATGCTGATAAATACTCGACAATTTTTCTAATTGTATATGATTTACCTGTTCCAGCGGATCCTGATAAAAATAAATTTTTATTATTTTTAACTATATTTAAAGCTTCTAATTGTTTTTCATTCATTTAATGATAATTATATTAATTATAATATCATTTTTTTATATTTAAAAAAAATGATTAAATTAATATATAATAATTTAATTATGACTGATATTAAATTATCGTTGGCTAATACCGTTATATTGATTGACAACAGTTATTATATTTTCAACAGATATTTTGCGACAATTAGATGGTTTAAACAACGACATCCAGAAATTGAAATTAATCATGATAAAATAATTGAAAATAAAGAATTTATTGTAGCATTCATTAAACATTTTGAAGCAGATATTAAAAAAATGTTAAGAAAATATCGCAGCACTAAGACTAATCTCATATTCTGTATGGATTGTCCGCGTTCTATGATTTGGAGAAATATTTATTATGACAAGTATAAAATTACGCGAGTAAAGAAAAATAATTTTAATAGCGACATTTTCGATTTATTTGAACGTTATTTAAATAATAATAATTATATTAGTTGCAAATTTGACACATTAGAAGCTGATGATATCGTTTATTTAATCCAAAAACAATTATTATTCATGAATAGACATTCTAATATAGTAATTATTACGAATGACAGCGATTATTTACAAATGTATACATCGAATGTTAAGATTTATAATATGCAATTTAAAGATTTATCTTTGAAAATTAATTATAATCCTAAAATTGAATTATTATTAAAAATAATTATTGGTGATAAAAGCGATAATATTCCTAAATTAATGACTGGTATGCGTAAAGAAAATGCATTAAAAATTGCATTAATGACAGAAGAAGACAGAATACAATATTTTAAAAGTACTAATTTATTGGATAAATATATTTTAAATAAAAAATTAATAGATTTAAATGAAATACCAGAAGAAATTATTAAAAAATTTTATGAATATTATAATATTTCTATTTTATAATAAATAAACTATGGGTGATCCTTTAGTTCAACATATTATGACTATGCATAATACGCTTATTGGTTGCACACTATATACTTTATGTTTTAAATTTTGTTTATTATCATCTTTTATATATTGGTTAAGTGGCTTAACATTCTTAAATGGTATTTTTAGCGCTCTTTGGATGCTTGTAATACCATTATCTTCTTTTTTATATTTCCTGGATTTTTTAGCCGTTTATATTATATTAATTCTTTTAGTATTATTATTTTGGGTATTTGTATTTTGGATGTTAATTATAATATTTGTTCCATTTATTATTATTATACCAATACCAATAATACCATTTTTTTTCGTATTACCACTAAAACCATTAATGTTATTATTAATACCTCCATTTAAGACATTAACAGATTTGGGAACATTACAATTAGTTTTAAGAATATTTAAACGTATATTTAGTGGTGAATTTTTTACAAACTTTTTAAATTATTTTGCATATCCGTCTATTAATGATATTAGTGATTATTTATATGAAAACTTTAAACAAATTGCTAAGGATTATGCAAATACAGAAGATATTTCCAAATATTATAGTCAAAATAAAAATGAACATAAAAATGAAGAAATTGATACTAATAATCCAGAAGATGTTAAAAAATACGATGAATATAATAATAAACCAAATGTACGTTCTGGTATTAAATTAATTAAATATGAAACTGATATGTGTGTTAAAATGCAGCAAAAATTCAAACCATACAATTCTTCATATATGAACGATGTTTCAACTGATATGGAAAATTCATTTTCTCCATATAATGAGTGTTACGCAAAAGCTATAAAATCTTATCTAAAAACAAGTATAGGATAATGGATATTATATATTATACAATAATTTTTTGTATCGTATTTTGCATTTGTATATATATATGGGTATTAGATTTATTAATAACACGACCAGTATATTATTATGTATATGGTGATAAAGAAAGTTATTTCAATAAATATGTTTATAGTCCATTTATGTTTTTTGTTAATAATTTTCCAAATTGCACAGCTATATTTTTCGTATTAGTTGTTATATTTTTTTTAATAATGTATCTTATTTATCTATTTATTACTATTGTTATACCTGAAACAGGTATTCTAACTATATTTATACCTGTTAGAGAATTATTATTACAAATATATCCATTACCCGATTTACAAAAATTTGGTGTTTTTAGATTTATAGAAGCTATTATAAGATTATTCACGTCTAATGAAAATTTTAAAGATAGAATGAAGCATTTTTTTTACGAATATTTCTTATTTTCGAAAAATGGAACAATCGAATTAATTAAAATTTTTAATCCATCTATAGATGAAAGTCAATTAGATAATGCAATTGTCGAAGCTATGAAAAATTATAATAAAGATGAAAAATATAAAAAGATTGCTAAAGACGTTAATGTCTGTGTTAGTAATAATAGCGATTTAACACCACCTGATGCAACTTTTATTGACGGCATCAAATCAGAAGTTAATAATATAAAAACGAATATAGATTGTAATCTTAAATCTGTTGGTTCATATATTTCTACAGATATTTAAATACTATTTATATTTAATAGAAAAAGAATAATGTATTTAACTATTATTAATAGTTTTTATGATATTTTAACGAAAAAAATATCAGGCGTTGAATTATTATTAAATATTTCATTCATTCTTATTATTGGTGTTATTATATATATATTTTATTGGCATAGTATTAATAGGAAAATATCTAAATTAAATAGATGTAAAATCGCATTAAGAAGTGATGGTGGCTTATATAACTTATATGGTTTATATAATGATACTAAATTATATAGAGTAAGATACGATAATTCGACTAAACATAATGTTTCTGTAACTTGCACTTGCCCTACAGGAAATACTCCCAATACATTCAAATTACCAGTATATAATGGTGATACAAAACAAACCGAAAATTTTACTAAATATTGTATGTGTGATAAGGTATATGATAATGACAATAGCAAAATAACTTTTAATGGTGATAATTTCTTAACATCTTATTATGCTAGTTATATGAAAAATCCAAATAAATATGCTGAATTAGATGCTCCTGAATTTCCGCATTCTTAATAAACGAATGATTTATTCAACATCTCTGTTAATTCAGGTATAGATTCATTATTTAATTTAGGATAAGTAATAGTAAATTCGATAATCATATTACCCTTTTTATTTGTATTAGCGATCGGTAAACCTCTATTTTTAATGATATATTGTTTAGATGGATTAATAATTCCAAATTGATTTGTATTTATTTTTATTTGTTCATCAAAATATTCGATAACTATTGATTTACCAACTATACTTTCTGTTAATGTTAATGTATGCTTATAAATTAAATCATTTCCATTTTTAATAAATAATTTATGATCACATAATGTAAATTGAAGTATTAAATTACCCGGTTTTTGTTTATTATTTTTAGGCTGTTCCCCATATCCATTAAATACGGTATGATTTGTATCAAAACCTTTTGGCATAATCAAATTAACAATATTTTCAACTTCATATACACCATTACCTTTACATTCATCGCATTTAGAATTTCGTTTATTAGCAATACCTGAACCTTCACAATTATGACAATTAGTTTGAATAATTTGTGTCATAGGTCCCATTTGCATAAACTGTTGAACTACACCAAGTCCATTACATTTAGAACAAGTAGTATTACATTTCTTACAATATTTTTTAATATTAATTTTAATATTTTTATTTATACCATTATATATATCTTCGAGTGTAATATTATAACTCTTCATTACATGCCCACACTGATTAGAATTATCATGTTGTTCGAATGGATTACTGAATGGATTTCCAAACGGATTTGCACGTCTCCCACCAAATAAATGTTGAAATAAATCATCCATATTAGGCATATCAGGTCCTCCACCGCTATCATTATTAAATCGCTCATCGCCTAAATGATCATATTTTTCTTTTGTTTCAGGATTTGAAAGGATTGAATATGCATTCGATATTTCCTTAAATTTTGCTTCAGCGTCTGGTTTATCCTTATTTTTATCAGGATGATGAATTAATGCTAACTTTTTATATGATTTTTTAATATCATCTATTGATGCATTCTCATCTACTTCCAAGATTTTATATAAATTACGAGTCATATTATAATATTTATAATATTTATAATATTTATATAGAAACTAAATATGGTAAAAAGTATTCACGATTATCGCATAATTGGTTTATCTATAGTTGATTATATATTAACGTTTATTGGTGTTATTATTCTACATTCATATATGTGGTTTAGAGCTGATGTTAAAAATAAGCGAACATTCGCTCAATATATATTATCATTCACATTTATATTTATTACTATGTTAGGTCTTGGAACTATTTTACATTATTTCTTTAATGTAAAATCGGCATTTTCTAGAATTTTAGGATTTAATGATTAAAAATATATATGTTTATTAATAATTATAATTTAAAATAAAAATGATTATGATTATTATTTTATTATTTTATGCTTCAATACAAACTCAAAGGTTGCAAAGCAAGAGACATTAACGACTTAGTCTCTAAAAAAATAAATAATCGTACTATTGATGTCAAAACCGATATCAGTATTTATATTGCTGAAATCATTAGCAAATATACGATTAAAGATTGTGTGAGAGTCATTATGGATCGTGGCGATTTTCATCATGCTTATTTGGAATATTCGAAACGAACTCATAGTATCATCGATACTAGCGATAAAGAAAACTTTCATCGCGAATTGGCATTCTATTACGTTGATGAGATTGTTAATATGAAGTTTGATGAGCGATATTCTGAATGTTGTTCAGGGCATAAGACTTCTGTAGAATGCTCTATTTGTTTCGAAAATATTGATTTATATGATGATGATTCATCAACATTAACAAAATGCAATCATTTATTTCATAAGAGTTGTTTGAATGAATGGAAAACGCGAAGCGCATATTGCCCACTATGTCGAAATGCTAATATTTAATTGTGATTGTGATATATGACAAATTGCTTTTTTGTCATTATGAGTTGAGTTATAAACATAATTATAAATATATTTCTATAAATAACAATGGGAAATACTCAAACACGTCAATATACGTATCATCAATATTATAATGCAATCAAAAAAGATAAATCGTTTGATTTTAGTAAAATAAATTATTCATTATTAAATCCATATGAAGTTTTGGAAGTTAATAAGAATTTTACATGGGATGAATTAAAAGATGCGTATAAACATACAGCGTTATTAACTCATCCAGATAAAGATGGAGGCAATAAATTAGTATTTAATTTTGTTACTGAATGTTTCAAAATTTTAGCAGAAGAATATAAATCTAGAAATCAAAATAAGACTTTTATGGAATTGAAACAACAATTTAAAAATACAAATACAGAAGATGAGGAAAAAAAACCAGCTCCTATATTTGGTGAAAATTTTAATGAAAAATTCAATAAAACTTTTGATATGTGTAAGTTAGAGGATGAAGAATTAGATTTTGGTTATGGCGATATAATGAGCGAAAGTTCAAAAGTTAGAGAAGATTTTTCACAATCAAATTTATTTAATAATAAAAAGTTTGATACTGGAACATTTAATAATATCTTTAATAAATATACACCACCAGCACCATCATCTAAATTAACGAAATATAAAGAACCCGAACCGATGGTTTTAGCAAAAACTATGAATTATACAGAAATAGGCGGAAAAAGACCAGACGATTATAGCAGTAGTGTTGAAAAAAGCAGCAAAAATAATTTAATTTATAGCGATTATAAAATGGCATATTCAAATACTCGTTTAGTTGATGAAGAAGCATTAAATAAAACTTCAAAAGATTTTAAAAATGTAGATGAATATGAAAAATATAGAAATGATAAACTTAAAAAGGGTTTAAGCGATAAAGAAAAAAAATTAATAGAAATGAAACGACTTAAGGAAGAAAAAGATGAATATGAGAGGTTAGAACGAATAAAACAAAATGATATTAAGATTAAACTTAATAACGATAAAGCGACGCGTTTATTTATTCGTTAATAATATTCATAGTCATCACTAAAATCAACTTTAGTTTTGACATAATTATGTTGAAATTTCATGGAAGATTTAGGATAAACAACCTTACATACTTCGCCATTATTATTAATAATATATTTTGATGCAATCTTTGAATTAGTATCTTTATTATAAGATACTGATTTATTAGTAATAGCTCCTGACTTATAATTACGATGCATTTTATGATAAATTTATACTTAATATATAATCATTTTTTTATTTAATTTTTCTATTTCTTTTTGAAATTTAGAAATTATAGATATATATGCTAATTGTTGATAAAATAATTCTTTAGTAATTGTTATATTCACATTTATACGATATATTTTTATTGCATCATAAATATCACCTACAAATTCTTTAATAATCATTTTATTTAATTCGATTGAATTATTTGAAACTAAATTATATATTGTTGTTTGTAACATCTGTATAAATTTATCAGTCGGCATATGTGAATAATCATTAATGAAATTAGTAATATCCATTTTTTGTTATGATTAATAATAATAATTCATTTTTTATTAAAAGAACAAAAATTTCTTTTTGTCCTTTTTTGAGATTGGGATGGTTATGAAATTAGAGGGTAGAAGTGTATGAATAAGGTAGAGAATGCGAGTTTTTCATATACTACATCAATCGGTGTGGTTAGTATATCGATATCATCCAAATATTGTTGATAATTTTGCATGGCTGATTTGATATCCGTAGAATACATGGTTACAATTTGTTTGTTGGTGGCGAATGTATTGTTTGCAACATAATCATCGATATAGACTTCGAGCAAATCGGCTGGGTCGTCGTAACATTCAGGATGTGAATGATATTCGGTTGTAATCTCGGTAATGAATACTTTTTCATCGAACTCTGGAAACATCTTTTCCATTTCCGGATAACATTTTACGAATATTGAAATATGCGCGAGATGCTGATAAACAATTTCAAGAGGTGTATTTTTGAAATCAAGTTCTCCCAAATTTTCATTATAAAGATTGATTGCTTTGATCGTATCACCTGCGAATTCATCAATCAACTTTTTATTGTCTTCGATGGTATTCGAAGAAACAAATTCGGTTATTGTGAAATCAAGGAGTTCGGCAATATCGCTATAATACCCAGGATTCGATGCAAATTCGGCGGTGAATGCTGAAATAAATTCATGGACGCTCATTCTAGATGTCGTAATTTACATGAAAATAAAAAAAATTCATTTTTTATAGAATAGTTTTTATATTTAATACATATGTTTTTATTTATATTACCAATAACTATTCTATCATTATTAGGCGCTTATATGTATTATAATAGCACAAAAGATATGTATGTTAATAATGATATTAATGAATATTTACTATCAAGTGTAGATATAGAAGAATCTATACTTCATTAAATACATTCGATTGTATATTTTATTGAGAATATAATTATTATTATTGTAATCATTATAATCATATTATTAACGATCATAATTACTATATTAATAATTATAATTATTATTATTAATATTAATAATATTATAATGTCAATAACTTCTATTAATGATTTATAATTAATAGAATTTATTAAATTAATTATTATTAAAATTAAAATAGCCTTGATAATGCGATTATAATTCATATAAAAATAATTATAAATATTATTGTCATTTTTTATAGAATAGTTATTAGGCGCCGCTTATGTATGAATATTTATCAAATGTAAATAAAAAAATCTATACTTCATTAAAAATACATTCGATTGTATTCTTTATTTTTGTGTGTTTTTCATAATTATTCATATTGATTAATTTTATATAAACTTCATTAATAATTACATCTTTATGAACTTGAATATCATTAATTGCATATATATTAATAGTATCATTTAATTTCTCATTTATAATTAAAATGTCATTATCATCAATATTTTCTAATTTTGTATGAATTATATGAATAATAGTATTTATGTTAGATTTAACTTTTATATATAAATCATAATTATTACTACTATCATTAACATTATCCATTAAACATATCAATATAATAATTATAATTATCAACAATAATATTATGGTATTCGTAACTGCAATTAATGATTTATAATATTCATAATAATTTATTAAATTTAAATCAATTATTATAAGAATTGCTATTAAAATTAAAATAGCCTTGATAATGCGATTATTATTCATATAAAAACGATAATAAATATTATTGTCAATTTTTTATTTTTGTATTATTTTTATACTAAAATGACATAAAAATGATTCTAATTTATATAATTCTTTTCACATACCAATAAGGATGTCTGCTACTATCAAGAACTGCAATTTCTCCTGCACCTGCAACCGTGATGACTGTGGACGCAAACATTATGTCGAAACTATTGAGGATCGGCAGAAGGTTAAGGAGTTGTTCGATGCGAATTTCGATAAGTCTCTTCACAGGGAAACTGACCCGGATGGTGTGAGAAATGCTCCGTGTTTCTTCGGTCCTCTCTGTGGAAAGTCTGGATGCAACTTCAAGCACTACTGCAGTTACGATTTCAGGAAGGAAGTTATGAA